>Ga0265293_10000235_pt1 | contig 138012 bp, 115 predicted proteins | sample Munlanlewell138R_FD_192505 | JGI IMG/M metagenome (GOLD analysis project Ga0265293, IMG submission 192505) | Leachate microbial communities from a municipal landfill in Southern Ontario, Canada - Leachate well 138R | ecosystem: Engineered > Solid waste > Landfill > Unclassified | place...
TTATGCGTGCAAATATATAACATAACGATGATAACCCCAAATAAAATCTGAATTATTTTGCAAATTATCAGGAATTTACATGATTTTTAGGATCTACAACTTGTTAGGTGTTTCGGGAATGCAGGTTGATACTGATTTTCAATATTATACGCTGTAAGCGTATGCTATGCTTAACCCCCAAATTCATTTGAGGGTAAGATGCCCCTACCCCTCCATTACGCTGTAAGCGTTTCCCAAAGCCACCACACTTGTTCAGTGTTTTCTGATAAGTTCGTCGTCCTAATCTTTTTATGGGAAACCCCGCTGGGGTCGGAGGACTTGCTTCACCTTTTTCACCCGAATAAATTCGGGCGTTATGCACAGGAAAGCCTTACAGGCTTATGACTAGCTTTGCCAAGAGTTTTGATACTGATTAGTTAATTTAATCAATAGTTTAGCTCAAATTTTAAGCTTTTATAAGGCTTTAATATATAGTCCTTTAGGCTTTGAAAATGTTAATATTTTAAGGCTTTAAAATATGTTTTTCTCCTAAATATTCCTTCCTGCCATTATTTTTTAAAATGCTGTGAAATAGCAATATAATAACCTGAGCTCGACATAAAATTAATGGCTCAGACCGCTTATAAATAATTGGTTTCAAGGAATATTTGCGAAGGCATAGCGAGCTATGGCTAGAAGATATGACGCAGAAAACAGTTGTTTAGAAGTGGCATATCCTGTGTTTCATTAAATAACTGCTCTACTTCTCTAAATTTTTTAACCATAGCTCGCTATGCTTAAAAAATTTATATTGTATATCAGTCATTTAATGAAATCTGAGCTCCTTAATTTTAATCGAGCTCAGGTTAATAAAGGGATCATTTAGGCGAAGTTTAATACTCCATCAACCCGATGCAGCAATAACACAATCACCAGTCAATAAAAATTCCTTTAGCCATCAAAATACGCGAAAGCACATAAAACAAGGCGGTAAATAGGATGAATCCTTTCATCAGTCTGAAGGAACGTTTATCATCTTCTTCAAACATCAGGTCGTCGTTGTGGCGAATTCTCAAATAGAAAAGCAAAAGCATCACGCCTATGATTATCCAGCTGTAGCGTTCGTGAAATTGCGGCTTTGGCAGGAAATAAACGAAAATTAATACGGAGCCAATCAGATAAGGAACCAGTACTTGAGCTGTGATAAAAAATGGTCCTATACGCTCACTATACTTCTCAAAGTAGGCATTGGATGACAGTGCAACCAGACGTGCTGAGAAAATAGACATCATCAATAAGCCAAAAAATCCAATTAATGAAATAATCAATTTTACCGTATCGGTAAGGTAAAGCCAATTAAAAACGTGTCCGATTCCTTCGGTAAGTAAGTTCCCTACCATCAGACCGCCAAAAACAAAAGTCATCGCATGAAAACTTGTCCAGAAAAAGAAAACTTTAATAGGAAAAGCATCTGCAACCAACTGATAAAAAGCCAAAAGGCTTAATAATCCGGCTAAAAATGTAAGGATGTATCCTGAACTAAAAATCAAAATCACAGCATCATGCGTCCATTCATAAGGTTCAATATGAAAATAATAGGTTGCGTAGTCGATAGAGATGGCATAATCATACATCCCCGCAGTGAGTAAGTAGGAAAACTGATTGAGGTAAAACAAGAAAAGATAAGACAGCATGTATGCTGCCGTGGAATTGAGGGCAATAATCCAAAAGTTTTGTCGGCTAAGCTGGTTGTTCATAAAGAAAAGAAAACGGGAGCCAGTTTGTGTCTCCCGTTTTGAGTTTTATACGTTATCAATCGAAGCCATTTCTTTGGAGTAAGCATGATTTTCAAGCTTTTCCTTCACTTCTTTAAATGCCTTAATCGTGTATTCTACATCTTCGAGGGTATGCACTGATGTGGGGATCAGACGCAGCAAAATCACGCCTTTTGGTACAACGGGATAGGTCACAATTGAACAGAAAATATTGTAATTTTCACGCAGGTCGTAGGTGATTTGAGTGGCTTCGCCAACTGTGCCGTTTAGCATCACAGGGGTTACAGGCGACTCGGTATCTCCCAGGTTTAGGCCTGCTTTTTTTAATCCTTGCTGTAATGCATTTACGATTGTCCAAAGTTTTTCGCGCAGTTCAGGCTGCGTACGAATCAGGTCAAGGCGCTTTAACGCACCAATAACCATTGGCATAGGCAGCGATTTTGCAAAAATCTGCGAACGCATATTGTACATCAGGTATTTTATCACGTGATGATCACCGGCAATAAAAGCACCAATTCCGGCCATGGATTTGGCAAAGGTGCCAAAATAAAGATCAACTTCTTTCTGAACGCCGAAATGCTCATCAGTGCCGGCGCCGGTAGCTCCCATCGTTCCGAAGCCATGAGCATCGTCAACCAGCAACCTGAAATTAAATTTTGATTTTAGAGCAACAATTTCTTTCAGTTTGCCTAAATCGCCCGACATGCCATAAACGCCTTCGGTAATAACCAAAATGCCGCCACCACTTATCTCCGTCAGTCGTTGAGCGCGTTTTAGCTGGGTTTCCAGGTTTTCGATATTGTTGTGCGGATACACAAAGCGTTTTCCAAAATGTAAGCGCATTCCATCAATAATGCAGGCATGTGCTTCTGAGTCGTAAACAATGACATCACGGCGGTCAACGATTGAATTAATCACCGAAACCATGCCTTGATAACCATAGTTGAGCAGGTAAGCCGATTCGCGTTTCACGAAAGCTGCCAGCTCTCTTTCAAGTTGTTCGTGATAGTTCGTCTGACCCGACATCATCCTGGCACCCATTGGGTAAGCCATGCCATACTCTGCAGCACCTTCGGTATCTGCTTTGCGTACTTCCGGGTGATTTGCCAGCCCGAGGTAGTTATTCAAACTCCAGATTAGCCTTTCTTTGCCCCTAAATATCATTTTATTGCTGATGTCGCCTTCCAGTTTTGGAAACATGAAATAACCTTCTGCCTGATCGGCATATTGGCCTAAAGGGCCTAAATTAACTGAACATTTATCAAATACATCCACTTCTGTAAAGTTTTAGTTTTAGCCTGCAAAGGTAGTAAATATACTGATTTCAAAGGCCTGCTTTAATTGCTTCACAGGATACTTTTTTTTGGGACAGTCAGGCTGCCTCATTTTATTTTCTTTAACATTATTTTACTCCTTTCGATGTACTAAACAAAATGATTATACGTTAGATAGACTGATTTTTTATAGATAGTGCCAAACAGCTAAACAATAGGCAAATGACAATAAAAACTCAAAATAAAAATCCTTATTTTTCGATGCTAATTTTATGTAATTTTGCCCCATGATAAAAAAACTGCTTTTTTTGGTAGGCATAATAGGCTTGACAAGCCTGTATTCATGCGGTAAATATCAAAAACTTATCAAAAGTACGGACAATGAAGCCAAGTATGAGGCAGCGATTGATCTTTTCGAACGGAAAGATTACAGCCGTGCCTTAGAGCTTTTCGACCTATTGCAGGCAGCATATCGGGGCACAGCAAAAGGCGAAGACATTAGCTATTACACAGCCTATTGCTACTATCATATGCGTGATTATACCGTTGCCAGCTACTACTTTAAAAGATATGTGCAGTCGTATCCACAATATGCCAGGGCAGAGGAGTGCTTATATATGAATGCTTACTGCTACTATCTAGATTCGCCCCGAGCAAGCCTCGATCAATCGAATACTTACCTCGCAATAAGTGAGTTACAGCTGTTTGCAGATACCTATCCAAACAGTGAAAGGGTGGCTGAAGCCAATCAGTTAATTGATGACCTAAGAGAAAAGTTGGAGCTTAAAGCATACAATATCAGTGTAATGTACTATCGCATGCGCGATTATATGGCAGCAATAACTTCTTTTGAAAACCTCATGAAAAACTATCCCGACACGGATCGTAAAGAAGAAATTTTGTATTATATGTCGCTAGCTTACTATGAATTTGCAGAAAATAGCGTGCTGGAAAAGAAAAAGGAACGCTATGAGGCAGCGGTAGAAACCTATAATAATCTTTTGTATTTATTCCCTGAAAGCGAGCACCTGATTGACCTTGCTCAATTGGATGCAAAAGCCAGAAAACGTTTAGAATCGTATCAATAATAATTTTATGGACTTTAAGAAGATCAAAACAGAAACTACTGCTGTTACACGGCAGAAAGACCAGTTTTACGAAGGAACTGGAAATATTTACGAAACAGTTGCTATTCTTGCCAAGCGAGCCAACCAGATTTCGGCAGACCTGAAAGAAGAACTCAATAATAAGATTGCGGAATTCGCCTCTTCATCCGATAACCTGGAAGAAGTGTTTGAAAACCGGGAGCAAATTGAAATTGCTAAATTTTATGAACGCCTGCCTAAACCTACGCTCATTGCTGTGCATGAATTTTTGCACAACGAAATCTATCACCGCAACCCACACAAAGAAAGTAGCGACTTTTAATCTATTTTTGCATGCTGAAAGGTAAAAAAATTCTTATCGGAATTACTGGAAGCATTGCAGCTTATAAAATTCCGCTGCTGGTACGCTTGCTGGTGAAACAACAAGCTGAGGTGCAAATTGTTATGACGCCTTCAGCCCATGATTTCGTTACGGCACTCACCTTATCAACGCTTAGCAAACGTCCCGTTTTATCCAAAGCTTTTGACCCCGAAACCGGCCAATGGGACAGCCATGTGGAGCTGGGATTGTGGGCCGATTTGATGCTTATTGCTCCAGCTTCTGCCAATACCTTGGCGAAAATGACACAGGGTTTGGCGGATAATTATTTGCTTACCGTTTATTTGTCAGCACGTTGTCCTGTATTTTTTGCACCGGCCATGGATCTCGATATGTATAAACATCCGGCAACACAGCAAAATGTAAAATCCCTTGTGCAACGCGGTTACCAGCTTATTGCACCTTCTTCGGGAGAGTTGGCAAGCGGCTTGTGCGGCGAAGGCAGGATGGAAGAGCCGGAACAGATTTTTGAAAGAATCAGATCGTATTTTGCTAAAGGACAGCGGTTTAAAGATAAAAAGGTGTTGGTTAGTGCCGGTCCTACTTACGAAGCCATCGATCCGGTGCGTTTTGTAGGCAATTATAGCAGTGGCCGCATGGGCGTTGAGATTGCCAAAGCTTTTGCTGCCCAAGGTGCTTCCGTTACCTTGGTTTTAGGTCCGGTAAGTATCGTGCTCGATTTGTCAGGGGAAATTGATGTGATTCCCGTTACTACAGCACAAGAAATGTTTGATGGCTGCATGGCGTTTTTCGCACAGGCGGATATTGCTGTTATGACCGCTGCCGTTGCGGATTACAGGCCTGAAGAAGTGTCAGAAACAAAAATTAAAAAGCAGGCAGACGACCTCACTATAAAACTGGTTAAGAACAAAGATATTTTAGCTACAATGGGTAGTCAAAAGCGTGAGGATCAGTTTTTAGTTGGTTTTGCGCTGGAGACAGACAATGAAATTGAAAACGCGAAAAAGAAACTACATACCAAAAAGCTGGATTTGATCGTTCTTAACTCACTGTCGGATGCCGGAGCAGGTTTCGGTCATCATACCAATAAGGTTAGCTTTATTGATAAATCAGGTGAAACAAAGCCTTACAGCTTGAAATCAAAAACTGAAGTAGCTGAGGATTTGACGGATACTGTTTTTGCGAAAACTAAGAATGTAAATAATTGAGATTAAGCGCCACTAAGCTAAAACTATTTATGTCGAAAAAAGTATTATTGTTTATTTTCAGTTTATTGCTGCTTTTGCCTGCAGCTAAATCTCAGGAATTTTTGGCAGACATCCGCGTAACCACGCCAACTATTGAAGGGACAGACAAACGTGTTTTCGAGGCTTTGCAATCGGCTTTATATGATTTTGTGAATAACCGGAAATGGACCAATATCAATTTTAAAAATCAGGAACGCATTGAGTGTTCTATATTGATAACCATTAAGGAACGCGTTTCGTCTGATGAGTTTAAAGGCACAATAAATTTGGTGCTGAGGCGTCCGGCTTTTAAATCATCCTACAATAGTGTGTTGCTAAACTATATTGACGAGAATTTCCAGTTTCGCTATATTGAGTCGCAACCGCTTGATTTTATTGAGAATACCTATAGCTCAAGCCTTACCTCAACGGTAGCTTTTTACCTTTATTATTTTTTAGGACTAGATTTTGATAGCTATTCGCTTTACGGTGGCGATCCCTTTTACCGGGTAGCCGAAGCCATTGTTAACTCAGCACAAAACGCCCAGGAAAGAGGCTGGAAAGCCTTTGACGGAAACAGAAATCGCTATTGGCTGGTAGAAAATATGACCAATCCCGCTTATCGTCCTCTCCGTCAATTTTCTTATGAATATCACCGACTTGGTTTAGATATCATGTCAGAAAAACCTGACGAAGGCCGCGCTGCCATTGGCCAAAGTCTCACTTACTTGCAGCAAACCTGGAAAGATCGGCCAAACCTGCTGACTCTACAACTGATTTTTGATGCTAAACGTGACGAAATCATCAATGTTTTCTCTCAGGGAAGCCCGCAGGAAAAAACCAAAGCGGTAAATATCATGCGTGAAGTTGACCCGTCTAATGCTTCTAAGTATGAGAAGATTTTGGCACCGAATTGATGCTGGTTATTAGCAGGAATAATCTGTTGTGGTGTTGTTCGTAATGCTTTTGAATTTAATTTACGAAAATTAAAGCATGAAAACTTGTATTTTTTTCATTGCAGAGAGTGTTAGTGAAAATCAATAATAACCAAAATCCATACTAGAGTTTTGAAACCCCAAGGTAAACGGTCTCATCGTTCCTCATGATGCTAAAAATCATGATTTCACCTGAATCATTTCGGCTAATACTATAAGGTGTTGTCTTGAGAGTATTATAGGTCTCAGGAAAAACTTTTATTAATTTGGTGTTGCTTGTTCCAACAGTTGTTTGAGAAATATAAAAATAGCTTCCATCAAAAATAATACTATAGACCAAATCATCTTTTACTATGAAATCTATGACTTTCTTGTTCAATACTGATCCTAATTCCGTAAAATACTCAAGAGATATTTCTTGTAATTTAACTGAATCTTCAGGTGTACTCCAAGCTTCAAAAATCGTTGTTACCCGACTATTCCGCTCCATTTGTGAAGATAAGGTATATAGCTGTCCAATATAACTGTCCATCAAATAGAAATTACTATCTACACCTTTTTTTATTATTGGTTTAAAAAATGAATAACCGGTTTTGTGCTGTTTGTGCCAAACGGGGAGTGATCCTACTGTTGAAACAAAGTTACCACTGAGGTCGAACATATTCAATGCCGGAGTTTGTTGATAAAAATTTTCATTAAACGGATTATCGCTTTCACTCTCAGGAGTATCACCTGTGCCTGTTATGGGCCATCCTGTTTTCACTGGCAAGTATATTGAATTCTCAATAACGAAAAAATTCGTGTGACTAAACCCTTTAATCTTATTTATGGCCTCTTCTTCAAAAGTCACTTTACTCCATTCGCCATTATTATGATCAGTATCTATTTTTCGATGAAAGATTACGGGTTTGTTCTTATAACCTATGCTTTCGTTTTCTCTATCTTCATAAAATAAATGAGGTAAGGATGCTGTACAAAAGACACTTCCACTGCTCATTATTGATTTAAGAAACATGGTATGCAAAACATTGGTAGCTTTCAGGTAATCCACAAGCATTGAAGGTATATCATCTTCAATAAACAATCTGTCGTTGAAAGAAGAGTCAGGTGTGCTGGCATTAACTTTAAAAACTGAATCTTTCAATATGTAATGGATTGATTTATCAGTGAGGTGATCGTCAATTGTAATATGTTGCATATCATCAGAAATGGAAAAGTTCATTATATCAGACAAAATGAATTCGGATTGGTCAATGAGGTATTGCTTATAGTTAAGCATAAACTCAGGCTCATATTTAATATTTGGATAATCTTTAAAGGATGCTGAGAATTGAAGCGCAGTACTTTTTTCTTTCAAGATTGGCTTATCGGATTTATCGTCTATTATAAAACTGCTGTCTGATTGTTGAGGTTTTTCAAAAGCCTGAAAATAGGATTCAGCAATTTCCTCCTTGTATTGGAGGCCAAGTAAAGCATCAGATTTTAATAAAACACCCCTTTTGGTGTCAAACTTCATTATGTATGGAACCTGAACTCCACTTGTAGAAAACTTGAAATTGTCAAATAATTCATCATTGGGTTCAATTACAACAATCCTTGAAGCACCGTAATTCTTCTTTTTAAGGTAGTCTAATGCAGCAAGTTGGTATGGGTAAACAACTATTAGTAAGGTTTCCTCATCATTAATTATACGGGATATATCTTTAAAAAATGGAGCTATTGCCCCTTCGCATCTCGGGCAGTTGCCAAGAGGGAGAAGAACAGCATACAAATCACCTGCGGGAATATCGCGCTTACTAAACCAATCGCTCAACTTTGGCTCTGTTTCATTAAGCTGTTCCACTTGATGTAGGGCTTGCTGCTGTGCAAAAGCTTGGATGACAATTAATGACATGACTAAAAAAGAAGTTGTTGTTTTCATTTTATTTATTATTTAGTTAGACAAGTAATACTAAATCAAGGTTGCTGTGCTACTTTATTGTCAGAAGCACAGCAACCTTGTACCGCCTATTTGAAATTAATGCGATCACCAAGTATAAACTCAGGCGCGTGGCTTTCATTGAGGTTCGTAAGGTCTATTTCACTCACTTGTAATAATTTAGCCATGGTTTCATTGCCATCAGCATCGTAAAACGTGACTGAAACGAAAGGAGGTTCATTACCATCACTATTCGTAATGTAATCCCATATCTCTTGCCAGGAAACAGAAATAGAAGCACATTTATTAAATGCAAAGCCAGGGCATATTTTAATGTTGCCATTATTGATTTCAGCGCCTGCCTTGCCGTAAATAGGAACTTCTACACCGTAAGAATAATTCGTTGCAAATGCGAATAAGCATATCAAGAGATATTTTGTCATTGTTGATGAGACGAATTTTTTCATCATTCAATTAGTTTAATTTTAATAGATTCACCTTGAACACCACCTTCAGGACTTATTTCAGGCAGCATAAAGACTCCAATATCATCTTTGCTAATCACAATGATGTTGCCATCAACTCCATTTATTTTTAAGTCATCGATGTCAATTGTTAAGGTCGCGCATAGCGCAGAACTAGCTTCAGGGCAAATTTTAATAGTAGTGCCTCCACTGCCATGGTCTCCAGACACACCGCCCTTTCCATATACCTTTAGTTCCGCAGCTTCGGTTGATTGAGTAAAAAGAAATGCTAAAGCTGTAAATGCTATAACAGTTAAACTTTTAAACGTTTTCATTTTTTTTAAGTTTAGTGGTTTGTAAATATGGTAAGTAACGAAGAACGCCATCTCAATAAAATATAACATCATTGAGACGGCCCACCTCGGCCGAACTTATTCTTCCCCAGCCAAAAGATGTATTTAGTTGTGCAATATGGCACAAATTGTCTATCAAATAAAAGTGTGTAGTAAAGCTCATGACAACAAGCTACATCAAAGGATACTAACCGGGCTAAACCACCATGCCTTGCTTTTGCGGGGGGGGGTAAAGCCATATTGTTCAGGATACCAGAGCGAACTTATCAGCTGCCTACGCTTTAAAGCACACAACTTAAAGATTGCGGTTAGAAAAGACCTAAAAAAACGGATAGTTTTCATAAGCTGGTTTTGAGGCTTCAAGTATAAGTACAATAAACATAAAGCACAACTTTTTTTTTGCGATTTTGCAATAAAAAAAACAAATATTTTTTATGTTACTGAAATTCAATTGAATAAAACTGTTTTTTAAGCTTGATAAATTCTAAAAGGTGGCTGAGAGAGCTTATATTAACTAAATGCGCTGGAAAAAATGGGAGCAAAACTCAAGCTCTATAACTGATTATCAATGCCAATAGAGACGGATTTAGGGAGGCACGGATTGCAAATCCGCGCCAGCGGGTGAATATTATGCGTGAGGTTGATCCGGCTAATGCTTCTAAGTATGAGAAGATTTTGGTGCCGAGGTAATAGTTTTTTATTCAATCTCACGTTTTGTCGAAAAGAATATGCTTTAATGGTTGTAATACTCTATGAAACAGGCGAATATCGTTTGTGATTATCTCAGCAGTACCTTTCAGGCGTTGTTTGAAAACAAAGGTTTTACCATAGCTGGTTTTTAAACCTGCCGGAAAATTTACTGTTGCATAGTAAACTCCCTCGTCAGGTATTTCAGAAATATGCGAGATTACGCCTTCGAGCATGCCATACTCCATATAAGGATAATTATCCAATCTGATATTTACTTTTTGACCCGGTTCAACTTTGCCGGCTCCTTCGGCTGGTAGCAGTAGCATTCCTTTTAGCGCTCCATGCGAATCGGGTAATATGGTAAAAACCGTTTCATTAGCATTCAGGTTCTGATTTTTTGCCCAATACTTAGTAAAAACACACTTGCCTGACTGAGGTGTTCTTAGCACATATTTTTGCTCCCAGATTTCCAATTGCGCCTTCAGATTATTTCCGGCTTCAACAAGTGCTGAATACAAACTTTCGTGTTGTTGTTTGTCCAGCATTTTAAACTCTGCAATAGTACTTTGCATTTGACTGATCTGTATTTGAATATTAGCCATGTTTGTTCTGATACTTTCAAAAGCCAGTTTTCTGTTAAGGTATTGGCTTTGGGCTTTTTCAAGTTCCTGCTCCGGAATTACCTGCTCATCAAATAGTTTTACATAGCGTTTATAGTCTTTTGAGGCTAATTCAAAATCACTTTTCAAGGTTTTAAACTGCTCATTAGTAAAGTCATATAATGTGCGGTAGTCAATTAATTGAAGCTGTGTTGTATTGATTTTGTTATTATAATAGTCTATTTCCCTATAACTTTGATAGGCATGCTGTGCCGATGTAAATGCTGAATAATAAACCTGAAGCTCACCCAACTTACCTAAGCTAATAGGAATATCCCATTTATTCAAGCTATCATTTGCCTGCCATTGGCTACTTAGCGTGTTTAAATGTTTTTTAAGAACTACAATTTCTGAATAATCGGCAGGATTTTCCACCAGTCCAAGAACTTGATCTTCATGTACTTTCTGATTTTCTATAACAAAAAAAGTATCTATTTTACCACTTACCCTGGCCTTAATCTCAGTCGGTGGAAGGTTTCCGGTAATTTCAATACTTGCATGTACTACATCAGGATATTTAAAAAACCAACTCGCTGTTATAAATAGCGCAATAATGACAAAAAATACCGAGATGCCCCAGCTCACAAGACTTCCCGGGGTTTTTCCCAGTATTTCGTCAATTTCGCCTGTGCGTATGTCTGTCAGATTTGCTGGCATGGAATATACTATTTTTAACTGTTTATTTACGCTTATGAATTTTCGTTCAGTTTTTTCAAATCTAATGTTTATTGTTTAGTTTCCAAGTTCTAGTTGATTTTTGACCAGTTTGTAATAGCTTCCCTTAAGTTTTGTCAATTCCTGGTGCGTGCCTTGTTCGATGATACTACCTTTTTCCAGCACTACAATCTGATCTGCATTTTTAACAGTGCTGAGCCTGTGGGCAACCACCACAACAGTTCGTCCTTTGAAAAATTCATTCAGGTTTTCCATGATCACTTTTTCGTTGTTGGCATCCAGCGCATTAGTCGCCTCATCAAAAAAAATAAATTGAGGGTCTTTATAGACTGCCCTGGCAATTAATATACGCTGTTTTTGTCCTTGACTAAGTCCAACTCCTTCCTGACCGATCATGGTATTAAAGCCAAGTGGTAGTGTTTCGATATGTTCCAATATATTGGCAACCCGAGAAGCATGTAGTAGCTTACTGAAATCCAACTCGTCTTCGCTGATGCTGATGTTGCCGGCAATGGTATCAGAAAAAATAAAGCCATCCTGCATTACAGCACCCACTTTGGAACGCCAGACACTGGCAGAAAGATTATCCACCCGAAATGGGCCTATACGTATTTCACCCGCCACAGGCTTGTAAAAGCCCAAAAGCAGTTTGAGCAAAGTGGTTTTTCCACTTCCCGATGTGCCTACAATTGCTGTTACTTTGTTTTGAGGGATTTTGAGGTCTAGCGCGTTAAGTACCAAAGGCGAACGAGGCCCGTCATACTGGTATGAAACGCCACTTAACAAGATGTCCTGTTCTGTGTCAAGTTCCCTTATTTTTACATTCATCTTATCGGCCGGTTCTTCATCTTCACGCAGGTGTATTTCACCCAATCTTTCAAGACTGATTTTGGCGTCTTGGGCAGCACGTACAAATCCTATCATTTGGTCAACCGGGGCATTCATCATACCAATGATGTACTGCACGGCCATCATCATACCGAGCGTCATCTCGCCTTTTACAACCGCGTAAGCCGCCATAAAGGTGATGAGTATATTTTTTGACTGGTTAAAAAACGTTGCCCCGGCCTGTTGGTACTGGTTGAGTGCTAAGCCTTTTATATTTACGCGAAACAACCTGGCCTGTATTTTTTCCCACTCCCATCGTTTCTGTTTCTCGCAGTTGTTAAGTTTAATCTCCTGCATACCAGTAATCAATTGTATCAGGTTACTTTGATTACCGGCCATTTGCGCGAAGCGTTTAAAATCCAATTCGCGGCGTTTTTTCATAAAGACCAGCACCCAAAGGGTATATAAAATGCTTCCGGCAAGGAAAACGAGTAAGATGCCCACATTATATACGCCAAGCACGATGGCAAATACAGCAAGGTTCACCACGGCAAACAAGATTTGCAAGGAAGAGGCTGTCAAAAAGCTTTCGATACGGCTATGATCACCAATGCGTTGCATCAGGTCGCCAATCATTTTGCTGTCAAAATAGCCCAGGGGCAGCTTCATCAGCTTGATCAGGAAATCGCTTATAAGCGAAATGTTGATGCGTGTGCTGATATGTAGCAATATCCAGCTACGAATAAACTCAACGGCTGTCTGGCCAAAAAATAAAACCAATTGCGCTATCAGCACTAAAGTGATAAAATTGAGATCACGTGTGTTGATACCCACATCTACTACTGCCTGGGTGAGGAATGGAAAGATAAGCTGTATGATACTGCCCAACAGCATGCCCAATATAAGCTGTACTAAAAGTTTGCGGTGCGGGCGCAAATAGGAGAACAAAAACCGGAAGTTTTTTTTGTTGACTATTTCTTCTTCGTTGGTATAGAAATCCGGTGTGGGTTCCAGCAACAGACAAACGCCCATGTCCTCGTCTTCGTTTTTAGTGCTTACCCAGCCTTTTAGGAATTCTTCCCTGCTATACGTAATAAGCCCGTGCGCAGGATCGGCTACTTTTACTTTGTCTTTTTTCTTCCCGCTAATCTCATATACCACCACAAAATGCTGCTGTTTCCAGTGGGCGATGCATGGTAGCGGGACTTCGTTAGCCAGCTTGTCGAAGGTGATTTTTACACCCATAGTTCTGAAACCGATTTTCTCGGCTGCATCGCTGATGCCGAGCAAGGAAACCCCTTCACGGTTAATATGACAATACTCCCTTAGCACGGGCAAACTGTGTCGCTTGCCGTAGTGTCTGCTAATCGCATCCAGGCAGGCCGGGCCACAGTCGCGGGCGTCGAGTTGGGGGGTGAAATTATATCTCACTTTCAAATCAATTCTTGCTTAAGCATTTACTTGCCTTTCTCCAGAACAACATCATTATTATTCAGTCTTATCATTATCTTGCCATGTTTTTTTAACAGGATCGTAATTACAAAGATTCATAATACCAAAGTAAAGCTCATAACTAGATATTGGCTGACATAAATATCGGTATACACAATTTTTACAGGGTTCAACTTTTGCCCTTGTTAAATACCAGGAGCTATCTTCTATCGTATGAGCGTTGCGCAATATTTCAATCAGTTTGTTGCTTTTTATATTGCCAATATGAGGCATGTTCAAATTAGCATGAACATCACCATTGGGAAGAATAAATAACTTCCCAAAGCTTAAATGGTTTATAAACAATCTGGAGGCAATTTCACGATGAGTTAATGACTGATTCTCAACATCTGCCTTGTTACTTTTTATCACTTCAAATAAAGCATTTGACGTTGAGTTATCTATGAATGGGATCAATTCATAGGTAATGCCTTGTGTAATAAAAATTTGCTCCAAGTCTGAAATATCATTCACATCACGAATAATTATCTTAAAAACTATTCTTGAGATGGAATCCTCATTCATCGAGAAAAAGTCAAATAATAACTTACGTTCGGTTTTGAAATCGACCCATAAAATAAATTTTAAGTTCTCTGTATAAGTAAGTGTTTTATTATCTAATAATTCTATTACAGCGTCAGAGATATAAGCATTATAATGAACAAAACAATCCTTAAAAAAATCGCACGTATCCTTTATTTTCTTTAGTGAAATCTCATTTCCATACAATTGAACTTTTCTAAGGCCCGGAAAAGCTTCACCCCTAAAAAAACGTAAAACCAAGTTACTACTTTCATACTGAGCCTCATTTAGGTTTATGATTGGAGCATTGATTTGTTTACTACCCGACGTATTAAATGCTGAATCAGTAATGTTTGTTGAGGAATCTCCGTAATATATAAACACCTCTTTTAGTGAATATCGGAGGTTCAAAGTTTGCCATGTTTTATCATTATTTATGTTATTAACATCGAAGTTCAGTTTTGGCGCAAAAGGCAGGATTAAAGGACGATAATGACTTTCAATTAAATCCCCGTGAAAATAATCTCTGCATAAAACTATGAATGCTGTGATTTCATCGTCAATCAACTCATTTTCATCCAAAAGGGTAATTCTATTAACATCATCTTTGAGTAATCTCGAAATGAATTCAACCCCTTTTATTCCTTTAAATAGAAAGGTAGAAGTTATACTATTAATCGTATTATGTAGCAAAATTTGATTATCAATGAGATCTGAATGAACATAAGGTTCAAGATAAAAAAAGGAATTAAGCATAGCGCGTTTTTCTCCATATTTCTGAGTAAACATCAGTAAATGCCTCAAAGAATGAGTAGTAATCCCTAAGAAGATCAATGTGATCTTCATTTTTTAGATGGGAACATTTTACTGTTTTATCTTCCTTTATTATATTTAGAAACAAACATTCTTTGCATAGGTTGACTCGATAACAGTTATTGCATTTCCCTTTTAATTTTTCAAAGTGATTATTATACATCATAACAATCTTTTCATAATCTAAAAATACTTTTCCATTTTGAACATTACCTAATGAATACTCATGCGCAATGGCTTCGCAGGGCAGTATTTTTCCCTTTGCTGTGACAAACATTCTTTTGCTAAACGGATTGCAGGTGCCAGTAGGAAGAAAATTGCCCTTAGTATTGTAATTAAATAAGTCATCAATTGTAGAAAAATGGTTATTCGTATAGTTTCTAAGAAACATGTTATAGCTCAAAGATTCACCTGAGGAAAGAAAACACTTTTTATGCTCTGATTTATTAAGATCGTAATTATGACCATCGTAATTGAATTTTTTTCCAACTAATAGCGGATTTACCTCGGTGCCGGCAATTGATTTTTTGAATTCTCTCCAAATAAATTCCTGAATAGAAATGAAATCATTTCTGTCGTGTAGTACCGCATTAAAAAGTACATTTTGTTCAAAAAATGAAGGGTAGTTCCTCTTAACCAAGTGGATGTTCTTGAATACAACCTTAAATGATTCTTTGTTATTAGGAAAAAGTCTGTAGCTATTCGCAAATGAGTCTCCGTCAAGACTAATAGTAAGCGCAAAGTTGTTTTTTGCAATGAATTCAATGTGTTGGTTTAACAAAACACCATTAGTTGTCATGTTAAACCTAAAGTTGAGGGGAGTGTTTTTGCTCAATTCTTCAATATAGGAAACTAATTCCTCAATGAAAGGAAAGTTCAATAACGGTTCGCCACCAAAAAATCCGATGAATATTTCTTTTTCAAGATTACTGTTAACTTTACTAAGCCACTTTGGTATTAAGTATTCTATTACTGCTTTAGCATTAGCAATACTTAAATCAAGATTATTCCGTGAATCATGAGTGTGATAATTATCTCCATAAAAGCAGTACTTACACTGGAGATTGCATCTTTCAGTAATTTCAAACACTAGAGCGCGTAAGTTTGATAACTCATAGTTAATATCGGAAGGCTTTAGTCGCCCTCCAATAATTTGTTCGTTGCTAATAGTATTAAAAAATCCGTTTTCTTTTAGGAACTCAAACTTACGTTTATAGTATATATCTGCTTTCTCCTTTGTCTTAAAAAGTAAGCTATCAGATTCGTCTTGATTTTCCTCAGTAATGGACCTATTGTTTGTTGCGTTGAAATCTTTTAGTTTTATATACCTAACTACCATTGGATTCATATAAATAATATGCTTCTTATAAAAGCTAAATAAGTATTGATTATGTTTGGTAGTGAATAAATTAAAATCAGGCATAAATTATCTATTATCGTTAATAATGATTGTTAATAAACTCCCTAATGTAATCATTTAAATCTGATCGTTTTATCTTTAATACTTCCTCGATACAGTTGTAGAAATCTTCTTCATTGTCAGCTTCACACAGATAAAGTTCTTTTACTTTTTCGTAGCCGCCCTGGCGGTATGCAATGTCAACAATTGCTGCATGAATGGTGTAAATAAAAGGCGTTTGCATTTCATCATCTTTGTAATGCTTTAAACTTTCAATGTATTTACCATCCAAAGGATAGCCAAACGTTAAATAGCCATCATCATTATAATAATAGCAAACAAGACTCCCGGAAAGATCAATCCAGGGGTTGGTATTTAGATAATGTTTGAGTCTGTAAATATGGAATAGGTAGTTTTTTGTTAATACCCCACCAAAGTAGGTAGCGATCCCTTCCTCAAAATAAGTGGTTTTTTCTTTTTGGAAAAAGTTAAGTAACAGATGTATTATTTCATGAAGGTCATCTTCACCAGTTCCACCAGCTATAATAATATTATTAGCTGATAGTGCCATAGCTTCTCTATTACTCAATCCGGAAATAAAATCTGTATCATAGTGTTGCACACCAAACAATATTGCAGCATCAGTTAGATTATCAGCTAAAACGTATGTAATCGAATCATTGAATTCAATTCCGAATCCATCTTTGAAAGTTTGTATTTTGGATTGCATAGCGATAGCCTTTTCAGTATTAAACACATAGTCGCGATCATAATAGAATCTGATTAAACCAATTCTTTTTGTTTCTAACATATTCTTATGATGTGAGAAAGCATTGGTAAGCTTAAACTCTCCATTGGCTTGTTTTTTTATTGGGACAGTGATCATGTATGAAGGGATTCGCTTCCACATTTCTTCAGGATAGGCCAAAAACATGGCTCTTAACTCAAACAAACTTTCCTCCCGTTTGATAATGCCCAATAAATATTCCTTTTCCATTGGGTAAAAAACGTTTCCACTAGCCCTTTTAAAAGAATAAAATAAATCCGGGAATTTGTATTGATCAATTTCGTTTTGATCCCAATATTTATGTAATTCCTCAGGAAACTCGTTTAATATGTAGCTTTTTTTTGCACTGTGATAATTAAGCTCGTCAAGGTAGCTTTCCCATAAATCATAAATTTCTGTAAATCCGGTGAATGTTGTGTCAACGAATGGACTAATTATTGTTTCCGGTCGTGTTTGTGTTTGGCTGCTAAGAGAAATCAATAAACCGACAAATAGTAAGAATATTCTTTTCATATTTATAATTCATTAAGAATAACACCAAATAGAAGTTAAAATCCTGTCTAAATAGCAGGATTTTAACTCCTAATCAATAGTTAATATTCAAGATTATTCTTTGGGCCAGTTATTCCTGCACTTTGCCGGTTTGACTGTGTTTGGTCATGAATTGAGCCCGGATCACCGCAATCGCAACTGCAACTGCAAGCTGGTGTAGAACCTCCACCACCCTGATCTCCACCTTTAATGTGGTTTAATGAATCTTGGGTCATTTTGATTAATTTTAGATTTTTCATACTTTGAATTGTTAAATTGTTAATAATCGTGATAAACTATAAATAAATTGTAAAGCCGAACATAAAAAGTCAGGCATAAGCTTAATAATGATTGTTAATAAACTCCCTTATGTAATCATTTAAATCTGATCGTTTTATCTCTAATACTTCTTCAATGCAATTATAGAACTCCTCTTCATTGTCAGCTTTACAAAGATAAAGTTCTTTTACTTTTTCGTAGCTGCCCTGGCGGTAAGCAATATCTACAATTGCTGCATGTATCACGTAAATAAAGTTAGACTTCATTTCTTTGTCACTAAAGTATTGTTTTATAAATGAATCGCTGGCAGGTGGATTCCCAAAATGGATATTGTTGTTGTCATCTTTATAATATGCAGACAGACTGCCTGAAAGATCAATCCAGGGATTTTCCGATAAATAATTCTTTAATCTGCTGATGTGAAAGGGGTATTCATGCGTTAAAGAACCGCCAAAATATGTAGCAATTCCTTCCTCAAACCAATGATAAGAGCTTCTTTCTCCTAGTTTGCTAAGTAATAAATGAATAATCTCATGGAAATGATCCTCCCCGATTCCGCCGCTTATAACCATATTATTAGTTTTCAGGGCTCTGGCTTCATACATATTCAAGCCTGTCAAAAAATCCATATCAAAGTGTTGCACACCAAACAATTTTGCAGCATCAGTCATATTGTCTGATAAAATATATGTAATTGAATCATTAAACACAATTCTAAATCCCTCTATAAAGGCTTGTATTTTTGATTGCATTGCAAGTGCTTTTTCTTTATTGAACTTGTAGTCGCGATCATAATAGTACCTGACTAAACCAAGTCTTTTTGTCTGTAGCTTAGATCTGTAAGATGTGAAAGCATTGGTAAGCTTAAAACCCCCATCAGTTTGTCTTTTCACTGGGACAGTGATAATGTATGAAGGGATTCTCCTCCACATTTCTTCAGGATAGGTCAAAAACATGGTTCTTAATTCAAATAAATTCTCCTCCCTTTTAACAATGCCCAATAAATATTCCTTTTCCATTGGATAGAAAACGTTTCCGTAACTTCTTTTAAAAGAATAATACAAATCTGGAAAATCATATAACTCTAACTCCTTTTGATCCCAATATTTGAGCAGCTGGTCTGGAAACTGATTTAATATATAACTGTTTTTTGCGCTGACTTTGTTTAAATCATTCAGGTAGCTTTCCCATAAATCATAAATTTCTGTAAATCCGGTGAATGTTGTGTCAACGAATGGGCTAACAATGGTTTGTGGTCGTGTTTGTGTTAAGCTACAAAGAGAAATCAATAAACCGACAAATAGTAAGTATATTCTTTTCATATTTATAATTGATTAATAGTAATACCAAATAGGAGTTAAAATCCTATATAAAGAGTAGGATTTTAACTCCTTTTCAATAGTTAATACGCAAAATTATTCCTAGAGCCAGTTATTCCTGCACTTTGCCGGTTTGAATATGTTTGCTGATATGTAGTGTCGCCAGAACCACAATCACAACTGCAACTGCAAACTGGTGTCGAACCTCCACCTCCCTGTTCTCCACCTTTAATATGACCTAATGAATTTTGGGTCATTTTGATTAATTTTAGATTTTTCATACTTTGAATTGTTAGACTGTAAATAATTGTGAGTAGTTAAAAGTGAATTGTGAAGCCGTCCTTAAAAGAAAGACGGCACAATTCAATCGAACTTATTCTTCCCCAACCAGAAAATATATTTTGTCGTGCAACAAGGCACAAATTGTTTATCAAATAAAAGTGCGTGGGATAATTCATGACAACAGTCTGCATTAAAGCTATCTAGCCGGGCTATACCACCATACCTTACTTTTGCGGGGGGGGGGTAGGATAGCAGAGCAAGCTAATCAGCTGCGTACGCTTTAAAGCACACGGCTTGAGGATTGCGTTTAGAAAAGACCTAAAAAAACGGATAGTTTTCATAAGCTGGTTTTGAGGCTTCAAGTATAAGTACAATAAACATAAAGCGCAACTTTTTTTTGCGATTTTGCAATAAAAAAAACAAATATTTTTTATGTTACTGAAATTCAATTGAATAAAACTGTTTTTTAAGCTTGATAAATTCTAAAAGGTGGCTGAGAGAGCTTATATTAACTAAATGCGCTGGAAAAAATGGGAGCAAAACTTATGCTTTACAACTGAACATCAATGGCAAAAGAGACGGATTTAGGGGGGCACGGATTGCAAATCCGCGCCAGCGGGGAGAAATCTTATTTCCATACAATTGAACTTTTCTAAGACCTGGTAAAGCTTCATCTCTAAAAAAACGCAAAACCAAGTCACTATTTTTATACTGAGCCTCATTTAGGTTTGTGATTGGAGCATTGATTTGTTTATTACCCGACGTATTAAATGCTGAATCAGTTATGTTTGTTAAGGAATCTCCATGATATATAAACAACTCATGAAATGTATTTCTAAGGTTCATTGTTCGCCAGGTTCTTTCATCATTGAGATGTTCAAAATCAAAATTGAGTTTAGGGGCAAAAGGCATGATCACCGGCCGATAATCGCTTTCGATTATATCACCATAATAATATTCCCTACATATTTCTATGAATTCCCTGATCTCACTATTAACCAATTCAAATTCACTTAATAGAGCAATTCTGTTAACATCATCATCGAGTAATCTTTTTGCAAAACCAACGGATTCTTTATTTCTAAATAGGTAAAGAGAAGTTTTGTGACTTAAGGTATTATATAATAGAATATGGTTATCAATCAAGTCAGCATGAACAAATGGTTCGATATAGAAGTAGTTGTTAGGCATAACGTGTTTTTCTCCAAATTTCTGAATACAATTCTGGCAAAGCCTCAAAAAAAGAATAATAGTCGTTTAAAAGTCCCTTGTGACTTTCGTTATTAAGGAAAGAACATTTCAATGATTGCTCATCATTTAGCATGTTTAGAAACAAACATTCTTTACATAAATTGACTCGATAACAACTATTACATCTACCTTTCAGTTTCTCAAAATAGCCATTGTACATTTTGACTATCACTTTTGGTTCCAAATTTACAGTTCCACCTTGAACGTTTCCAAGGGCATATTGATGAGAAATAGCTTCGCATGGAAGTATTTTGCCTTTTGCTGTTACAAACATTCTTTTGCTAAAAGGGTTGCATGTTCCGGTTGGAAGGGAGTTCGAAATGGCATTGAAATTATACAAATCGTCTATCGCTGCAAAATGATTATTTGAATAGTTACGCAAAAACATATTATAGCTTAATGACTCGCCCGAAGACAGAAAACATCTTTTGTGCCCAGATTTCCTAAAATCATAACTATGTCCATCATAATTGAAATTGTTTCCTGTCAACAAAGGGTTAACTTCAGATCCTTGAATAGATTTGTTAAACTCTCTCCATGCAAATTGCTGTGTTGATATATAATCATTCCTATCATGCAGAACTGCATTAAATAGCACATTACGTTCAAAATAATCAGGATGCTTTTCCTTTACCAAACGTAAGTTCTTAAAAACTATGTCAAAAGATTCTTTTCCATTCGGAAAAAGCCTGTAACTATTTGCAAAAGCCTCACCATCCAGGCTAATAGTGAGAGCGAAGTTGTTGTTTGAAATGAAATCGATGTATTTGTTTAGCAAAACACCGTTTGTTGTCATATTAAATCTAAACGTTAAACCGGTATTTTTGCTTACTTGGTTAATATACAAAACAAACGCTTCAATAAAACTAAAGTTCAACAAAGGCTCACCGCCAAAAAAACCTATAAAAATTTCCTTTTCAGGATTTTTATTTAACTTACTAAGCCATTTTGGAATAAGATAATCAACTATCGCTCTGGCATCTAAAATATTCAAATCAAGATTCATCCGCGAATCATGTGTGTTATAACTATCTCCATAGAAACAATATTTACATTGTAGATTACATCTTTCTGTGATTTCAAATACAATTGCCCGTAGGTTTGACAGTTCGTACTCAATATCAGATTCTTTCAGGCGACCACCAATTATTTGTTCATTATCAATGTTTTCAAAAAATCCGTGTTCCCGAAGAAATTCGTATTTCTTTTTGTAATATACCAACTTATCATTTTTGTTTTGATTTACTAAGTTGGCTGTTTCTTTTTTATCTACCAATTGATTTTCATTGTTTTGCATTTTGAGTTTTTGATCGTGTGTCAAACTACTCATTAAGGGATGAAAATTAATCGAATACTTTTTATTAAAGCTAAATAGATAGTTATTGTATTTAGTTGAAAAGGTAGTGTAATCAGGCATCCTATAGCTGGTGTTTAGTAATTCGTATTTATAAAATTTCTCAAATATGTATTCATATCAGCTCGCTTTATCTTCAATACTTCTTCAATACAGTTGTAGAATTGATCCTCGTTATCAGCTTTGCAGAGAAATAGTTCTTTTACTTTTTCGTACCCACCATCTTTAAATGCAATTTCGCATAAAACAGCATGGATCATATACTGGAAATTATAGCTTGACTCTAAATCCCTAAACTGTAAAATTTCTTCATTCTCTTTCTTTAGCATCTCATCTTCAAGATTATTAATACTTACCTTTGAATGACCAAAAAAGCTCTGAGACAAATCAATCCATACATTTTGGTCTAAGAATGTTTTAAAACGTGGCATATGCTCTTTATATGTATAACCAACATGCTCACCAAAATATGTAGCAACACCTTCCTCGAATAAAGCATATTTCCCTCTTTCATAGTTGCTTAATAAAATATGAATTATCTCGTGAAAGTAGTTCTCTCCACCGCCTCCAATGTAAACCATGTTATTTAAAACCGTGTAACCTCCTTGAATGGTGTTTGAAACACTACCATAGTCGAAATAATTGTAATCAACACCAAACAATTGTGAAATATCGGTCGTCCTATGTGATAAAACATAGTTGATAGGTTTTGAGCATTGGAGGTTAAAACCCTTTTTAAACTGCTCAATTTTCAAGCCTAATAAAGCTGTAAGACTATCATTCAATATATATTCCATTGGATAATAATATTTTATGCTATTAGGTAATTCTGTTTTTACAATACTAGAATGATGATTGAAGGCATTTTCAAGTTGGAGTCCATTCTCTGTCTTTCTAACATATATGGTTAAAAATGCCGAGGGGAACCCTCTAAATGGGGATTCCTCTGATGTTTTGAACATCGTTTTAATTTGGTACAGGTCATCTCTCCGATTGGTTATGCCTAGAAAATATTCAGTATCGTTTGTATACCATACATTTCCTTTAGACCGAAAATACGCATAGTACAGATCGGGGAAGTCAAACATAGAATTATCTTTTTCAGACCAATAGACTTTTAATTGCTCTGGCATATCATCTAGGAGGGCACCATTTTTAAGGTTTACAACATTTAATTCATCCATATAACTTTTCCAAAACTTAAAAACCTCCTTAAATTGTGGAGGTATCGTATCAGCAAAAGGATAGATTTCAATATTTCTTTGTATTTGACCAAAAGAGATATGAAATGAATAGAAAAGGAATAGAAATAGAAGTGTTTTTTTCATTTTTGAATTACCCTTAATACCTTTATTAATAAATAATTAAGAAATGTTAAAACTAAAAGATTAAGGCTGTATATTATAATTCAAATTCATACTGTTGATGAAAATAGTGAGCATAAGATACAGCCTTAAACTAAGTCAATTATGTTGGATTAGCTATTGACTTCATTGTTGAGTGATTAGTTGCACTTGTGGTTGTTGACCTATTCATATTATATGTTGTATCTTCACCACTACAACTACATGTACAGCTACAAGCTGGGGTTGTACCACCTCCGCCTTCTTCACCACCTTTGATTTGACTTAATGCATTCTGAGACAAATTGATTAATTTTAAGTTTTTCATCGTTTGAAAAGTTTAATTGGAAATAATAATAACTAGAAAATGAGGGTACGCCGTCAATTAATTAATGACGGCAATCATCGATCGAACTTATTCTTCCCCAGCCAAAAGATATATTTTGTTGTGCAACACCGCACAAACTGTTTGCGAAATAAAAGGGTGTGAGCCTGATCGTGCATGCAAGCAACAAGCTGCCGGATGATGCCTGTAAGACTCTTCCACTCGGTATTTATTAGGGGGGTTAATGGCTTGTATATCATAATTATATAAAGATTTGGTCATACAAACAACCAAGCATGCAAACAATTTGTTTGGGGCAGATAAACTTGGTGGGTAGGTGCTGGCTGATCTCATGGCTTTGTTTTCGGCTTTAAAACTAAAAACAACATTTTTAGAAAGCAAATATTTTTTTGCATGATGTTTCTTTTCTTAATGGAGCAAATTTCTTAATCCGGCTGTTTATAGGGCATTGCAATGCTATTTAAAATGGATATAAATTGAGAAGTAATGTTTTCAGCCATACAGGGCAGCGGCACTTCGTTAGCCAGCTTGTCGAAGGTGATTTTTACACCCATAGTTCTGAAACCGATTTTCTCGGCTGCATCGCTGATGCCGAGCAAGGAAACCCCTTCACGGTTGATATGACAATAATCCCTTAGCTTGGGCAGGCTGTGTTGCTTGCCATGATGCCTGGCAATCGCATGCAGGCAGGCAGGGCCACAGTCGCGGGCGTCGAGTTGGGGGGTGAAGGGGAACATCTTTTTGCGGTAATAATTTTTTTCAAGTATAATTTATAAGTTGATAACTATTCTAAAGGCTTTGTTACTTTTACTACCTCAACCTTTTTGCTCTTTTTATTAGTTATATGAATCTTAGCTAAAGTATATAAATTTGAATCATTGATTAAGTTCTTTTTCATATAATAAATTTGCAATGTATTCATCAATTTCAGGATAACAATGTTCATATATCTCATCATATTGCCCACATGGATTAAAATCTATAAACCAAAGTAATCCTGATTTGTCAACCAGTAGATCAATTACCGCAAAATTCGTCTGTAATAATTTGCAAAGGTTAAAAATGGACTGTTGTACTTCCTCACTTAATTTAGTTCTTTCATAGAATTCGCCGCTATTGGATTGATGACGGGAATCAACATGCCCCCTTATTTTATGACTGTATTTTACGGCGAAAATTTTACGCTCCACGCACAGTAGTCTGATTTCTTGATCAAAATCAACTGCCTCTTGAAAAAAAGAATTGCCAAAATAATTCTTCAATTTGGAAACTTCGTATTCTTCAATAAATGTATGATACAAACTATTCTCTGAATCCATGAACAGAACATCACTAAATGGTTTACAGACAAACTTATTGATTCCTGTTTCTATCAAGACTGATTTTTTATATGTGACATACGATTTAGGAATGCGTAAGGCTACAGATTTTGCTGCTAATAAAACTTCTAATTTACCAATATTATGTATATTAGGATTACCTATGCAATAATGCCTTTTCAAAATAACTTTGGAAAGAAATACTTCCAAAGCTTTTTTTTCCTCAGCAATGAAATCTATAAAGCTTAGGTTTTTATCATCATTTATAAAAAGATACGAACCAAAGTTGCCACGTCTAAACCAAAAAACATCCTTTGAATCAATTTTTCTTTCAACTCCATCATAATAAATGTTTATGCCGGTCTGATTCAACATATCTAAGTTAAAGCTAAATCCCAAATAGTTTTCATCAAGATTTACTCTTAACACGCTAGTATTGCATTTACGCAGGACATCAATTACTCTACTTGTTGGCTCATCATTAGCCTCAGTTAAAATAAATATCATCGTATATCTATAAGTTCTAGTCTGGTTGTTATACCATTAATCTCATTTTCAATAAGAACAAAACCATAATCTTTGTTAAATAAAAATACTGAGTACCCTGTGCCCAACTTTGATTGTGAAACAGCAGTAACTTTACGGCACGCAATTTTTATCCCTTGATAAATTATAATGGAATCACCAACAATCTTATATCTTGATATTATCTTTGTTTTTTTTGGTATGTTCCATCCTTCAAAAGCTGTTAAAGTTTGTTTCCATTTAAAATTGATATTCTTTCTTAATCTAATCTCAGGAAATGGGAGTAGTTGATGAATTTCATTTTCATTTGCTCTGGGCGGGTGTATTTCATAAGATTTCTTATTTTCAGTAGCAAGAGTCTCCTCCCATGTATAGTCTATTTTTTTATTTAGAGAATCTAAGCTTAAGAAATATGTGTATCTGACCAGAGTTTGATTAAACTTTGGTTCGGGCTGTACTGTCAGCAAAATGAAAAACTTACGAATTATGCCTGAAGAATCAGCATAAACTTCTTCATACAAATATTGTTTTCCAGGGTTTAAGATCCTGTTATCATCGTTTGGGTTATTTCTTGCTGAGAAGCAAAATGAATTCAGACTTAACACACATGCTAAACACAACAAGATGTTAATAAGCAAGCGGTTATGACTACCGCTTGCCTTGAAAAACCTATTCGTTAACATTTTTAGTTTGCATTGATTTTAATTACTATGCCTAAAATTTTACGATCGGTACGTTGAATATTGTTATGCATATAGTATGTTTTCTTCCCAAAGATACCATCAACTTGTATATCCTCGTCTGTCTCAATATAATCTGTAATTATATCGCTTTCAGAAGTGCCTCCAATAACATTATCCATATCTGTTTTGTCAATGAAAATTACTTTTTTCATAAAATAATATATTAATTTAGTTGATTAAAACCTAAAATTCTCCAACGGTATAAATCTATCCGTGAATAAAGCCGTCCATCCAATGGTTTTGGTAGACGGCCCACCTCGGTCGAACTTATTCTTCCCCAACCAATCCCGAAAGCTTTCGGGAATATTTCGTCGTGCAATAAGGCACAAATTGTCTATCAAATAAAAGTATGTAGTAAAGCTCATGACAACAAGCTCCATTAAAGGCGGCTAACCGGGCTAAACCACCATAGTCTTGCTTTTGCGGGGGGGGGGGTAAAGCCATGTTGTTCATGATAACACAACAAGCTTATCAAACGTGTACACTTTATAGTACACAACTTAAAGATTGCGGTTAGAAAAGACCTAAAAAAACGGATAGTTTTCATAAGCTGGTTTTGAGGCTTCAAATATAAGTACAATAAACATAAAGCGCAACTTTTTTTTACGATTTTGCAATAAAAAAACAAATATTTTTTATATTACTGAAAATCAACTGAATAAAACTGTTTTTTAAGCTTGATAAATTGCCAAATGCGGCTGAGAGAGCTTAGATTAACTAAATATGCTGGAAAAAATGGGAGCAAAACTTATGCTTTACAACTGATTATCAATGGCAAAAGAGAAGGATTTAGGGGGGCACGGATTGCAAATCCGCGCCAGCGGGTGTTTGTAGTAAACGGCGCTTTCCCTAATATTATAGATTTATTGTTTTGACCAATTGTTTGGCAAGTCCAATTATCACCAGCAACTTGTGCAAATATAAAATTATTAACAACCAGAAAAAAGATTAGTAAAATAGGTTTGAAATTAAATTTTGTCATCATTTTATTTTTTTGAAATAGTTATAATTTTTATTTGGCTGAATTTGTTATCTTGCCAATTACAAGTCCATTTAGCATCTAATAATTCATATTCAACATTTACAATTAAACCATCTACTGAAAATTCAGATTCTAATTCAATAGGTTTATACATAGTATCTTTTATCAATAAAAAGTATCCGCACCCATCCATTGCAGGATTTCCCTCGAATAATATCGTGGCCTTATCCTTTAATGTTGTGATGTTATTTTTATCGCAACTACTTAGTAGTAATAGGGTTATTAAAAAAAAACATGTTAACTTTATATACTTCATGATTTCAGGGTTTTAGTTAATAATATGACTAACCTTCAGAAGGCCGTTTATAGCATCTTGTATTACAATTTCATTTAATTATTTTTTCTTGAAAGAAAATTGTGATAGGAATAATTATCAATATTGTCAAAAATAGATTTTTCATTTTTCTTCGATTTTAGTTAAAATTAAACGATTATAAGTATAATCAGCGGGTGCAAATGTTTTTTGACAAGTTTCCGTAACATATCCGGAAAATTTCACTTGTATAATTTCTCCTGATACTAATTTTGATTTTAGTGTATCAGACAAAAAATCTTCATTACATAATATATAGGCATGTACACAATTAATACAATTAGGCACTGTATAACCAAACCAAAATTTATTGTTATAGAAATCGTCCAAGCTATCCAATTGTATTTTATAACTCAAACTTCCATATAGTGGTTCAGCATCAGGAATTGTATATTGTATTATGCCATTGCAACCGCATTCATCTTTTTTATTTGTTTCTTTTTTGCAAGCAACAAATAACGTAAATAGTGTAATTAATAATAATAGTTTTTTCATTTTTAAATTAATTTTAAGTGCTTAAATGTTATCACTTATGGAAAAAGCACATTCATAATGTCAAGAATATCCCAGAACGTCTTCATCTGTATTATAGCCACAACCATCTGATAAACAGCCGTCATCAATTAGATTAGCTGTGATAGTTTTTCTATTATTTTTGTAAATACCCAGCCTGAAATCATAGTCTAAGTATATCCCTCATTCTCAGTATTTAATTCTGAATGGTTTAAATTGTCTATTTTTACTTTCTTAATATCTAATTTTTTTTCATGCTATTTATTGTTAAATTATTAAATTCTATAACGGGTTCATTATGACTGATTTATGCGTAAAAAACGATTTTGACAATGAGAACCCAAAACCTTATAATATAAAAACATGTTTCGCCGCTACTTTATTCTATATAGTTGCGGCTAACTCGATCGAACTTATTCTTCCCCAACCAGAAAATATATTTTGTCGTGCAATAGGACACAAATTGTCTATTGTATAAAAGTGTACAGTAAAGCTCATGACAACAATCAGCATTAAAGGCCGCTAAGTGGGCTAAACCACCACACCTTACTTTTTCGGGGGGGGGGGGTAGGATAGCAGAGCGAGCTAATCAGCTGCGTATGCTTTAAAGCGCACAGCTTGAAGATTGCGGTTAGAAAAGACCTAAAAAAACGGATGGTTTTCATAAGTTGGTTTTGAGGCTTCAAATATAAGTACAATAAACATAAAGCGCAACATTTTTTTTTACGATTTTGCAATAAAAAACAAATATTTTTTATGTTACTGAAAATCAACTGAATAAAACTGTTGTTTAAGCTTGATAAATTCTAAAAGGTGGCTGAGAGAGCTTAGATTAACTAAATATGCTGGAAAAAATGGGAGCAAAACTCCAGGTTTACAACTAATTCTCTATTTCAAAAAAGACGAAATCATTTATATTTTCTCACAAGGAAGCCCGCAGGAAAAAACCAAAGTGGATAATGAGGCTCGCCAGTCAGGGCGCAACAAATTGGATTCGCCTCAGAGTCGCACCCTTACTCTTCACCCTGACTCTTAAAAAGCGAAACTTTAGTTCCATACTTCTATGCACCATGTAAGGAACTCTTTTTATTTATTTCCTTTCAAATGTTTTATTGGACTGGTATTTAGTGTTTTGCTCAGCACGAAATAGCAAATCAATACTATAAAAGCTAGCATGCTGGTCGAAATAGCAAAGAGTACAAGATAGGAATAGGGAAGTGCTTGGTCAAACATTTCGTTAAACCTTGAAGTCAGCTCACCGGAAAATGGTATGGAAAAAACTATTACAATCGATATCATCAGCACGAAGTATTTTGAAAAATCTTTTATAATTATAGTATCAGGAGCGCCATAAACCCGTTTTACGGAAATATTGTATTGGTTTTCGTTCAAGAAGTATAAGGTTATACCTGTCAAACCAATTAACGCAATAGCTGAGATTATAACTGTAAAGAACAATATGAAGTTACGAAGTCCGATATCCTTTTCATACAAGCTATCAAGTGCTTCATTGAATGTGTTGCTACTAAACAACCTATTTGGCAAAACCTTTGAAATAATATCGTGTATGGCTTGTGTTTTTTCGGGAGAAACCTCATGATGGAACCGAATCGCCATTTGCCGCGTTGTCATTTCGTTTGGATAAAAAATCATTGGCGATATCTGTTTATGCAGGCTGTGAAAACGGAAATTTTCAACAACACCCAGCACAGGCAAACCAGCAATTCGCTCCTCAAGTGGATTAGCAAATCCAAAAACATTGGCTGCTTTCCTGTTGATAAAAAGACCATGCGTTAAGGCCATATTATCTGACAAATACAGCGAATCACCATCAACAAAAAGGCCATAAGTTTCAAAAAAGTCGTTGTTCACACGGTATATTTCGCATACCACTGATTTTGTTCTGTCATTATCAGGTTTTAAATCCTTTTGTGCGGAAGCATTCGAAGGTGGAAGTAGGATTCCACCTGTAACAGCTTTAACCATACCATAGTCTAATAGATTCGATTTCAATTTGTTGTAGTCCTTTCTGCTGATATTTGAATCAAAGTATATATTGAGAATATTAGCTGTTTTATGGGTTGAATGCACGGATAAACCGTAATTCAATTGACGGTAAATATGGATTGAAAAAGTGAGCAGAACAAGGGAAACGAAAAATTGCACCCCTACAATAACATAAATACCAAACTTTCTGCCGACTTGCTGCTTACTTTTTCTATGAATGGCTTCAATAGGTTTTAGGGCAGAAACATAAACACTTAAATAAACGGTAGAAATTGCAATTATTACAAACAACAATATGCCAAGCCAAATAAAATACTCCCAAAGTTTATTCGTATGTACGATCACTTGTGGAAGCAGATATCCATCCAGAAAATTTTGATATAAAGCGTAATACAATACAATAAATGGCGTTGTGAAAACTGCCAGAATCAAGGCTTCAGCAAAAAGCTGTCTAGCCAAACTTATATGGCTGGCACCAAAAACCTTACGAATGCCTATTTCGAGATGACGTTTTGCTGTAAGATTGGTTTGCAGCAATATGTAATTGAACGAAGTAAGTAACAAAAGCACCAAAATTGAAACGCGGTAATATTTTAAACTAAGGATATCCCCTTTTTCAATAAAATCATTTTTCACATTAGCCGAATAGTGAAATATATCTTCAAAACGCTGAAGCAGAAGGCTGTTTTCCGGTCGCGTATTTTTATAGGCATCTTTTGTTAAGCGGCTAAATGAGGTAACAAATTCTATTTCGCTAATATTTCGTTCTCTTTTGAGTAAAAAACACACATTATCATCCGATAAAGAGTTTAGAAGATTATCCCGGTCGTAGCCATATTCATATACTAAGATGTCTTGGTGAAAGCTTAAATCACAAACAAAACCCGGTCGGTAGGTATTGTTCCACACGATATCCTCAAAAACACCTGAAACAATAAAGTCATGTCGCTTGTCCTTTAGCTTCATTGTAAACACTTTTCCAATAATATCTGAAGTGCCAAAATACTTATGCGCATTAGACTTCGAGAGTAATATATTTCCTGGTATTAGTTTTAAAGTTTCAGAACCAAATAAATTTTTAAAATTTAGTAATTTCATAAAATTGCTGTCAGCTGCATATACTTCCTCTTCAACCATCCCGACATCATCAATCATGCCATACATTTGGCCAATATTATTGGGTAGTTTTACGAATCGTGAGTAGGCTGAAAAGTGCGGTGATTGCTTCAAGGCCATTTCAAAAAGGGGGTAAGGTACGGCAGGCTGTTTGAATCCGCTTTCATACCTGCTTATAATCCGGTAGAGCAATTCGCTGTTTTCGATGTTTTTATTGTAGCTCATTTCGTTGATAAGCTTGAGCGATAGGGTGAAAATACCGAACAGGCCAAGGCTTAAGCCGAGAAGTGCAAGCAATGCGATAACTTTATTCCTGAAATAAAAGTTAAAGAAAGTTTTAATTAGGCCATTCATTTTGAAAAGGTATTTAGTATTCTATTATACAAATTGAACTTTTCCGATACCATTATGGGGCAAGATGAATTTTTAACTCGAAGCTGGTACTGTAATATAATGATTGGCTGTTTCATAGCATGTTAATTAAAGTACGATATTACAAAATTATCTTTTCAAAAGCAAGCAACGAATTAGGTTCGTATTTTAAAAAATAGAGGAATATTATGTAAAAGGCTCAATAAATTGCTATTGCTCCTTGTTTAAGATGTGTTTAATTGACTTTCAAGGGTAGGCGACGAAATCATTTATATTTTCTCACAAACAAGCCCGTAGAAAAAAACCAAAGTGGTGAATGAGGCTCGCCAGTCAGGCCGCAACTAATCCGGAAACGATAAAATTCGCACCCTGACTTCAAAGCAATAAATATTCAGCTCTAAGAAATACCATTTACCATTGACAAAAAATCTCGTACTTTTGCTGCTAAACACGCGCTTTCATGCTACAAAAAATTTCAATTTCCAATTATGCTTTAATCGAGGCACTTAACATCAGCTTCGGGAATGGATTTACGGTAATCACCGGGGAAACCGGTGCCGGGAAGTCTATTTTGTTGGGTGCGCTGGGCTTGGTTTTAGGCAAAAGAGCCGATGTGAGTGTATTATTCAACAAGGATGAAAAGTGTATTGTTGAACTCAGTTTTCAACTTGAAAACGACAGCCTGAAACCACTTTTCGAAAGTTGGGATTTGGAATACGACAACGAATGCCTGATGCGGCGTGAGATAAGTCCTAAAGGAAAATCCAGGGCGTTTATCAATGATACGCCGGTAAATCTTCAGCAGATGAAAACTCTTGGAAGTCAGCTTATTGATGTGCATTCCCAGCACGATTCTTTATTGCTGGTTGATCAAAACTATCAGTTGAAAATGCTGGATACTTTGATAGAAGATCAATCGACAATTAAACAGTATAAATCGCATTATCAGGAATATATAAAACTTAAACACGAAATAGAGCAGCTTAAAAGCGAACTAAGCAACAACCTGGCTGAAATGGATTTTTTGCGTTTTCAACTCGACGAACTCGAAGCGGCTAATTTGGTTGAGTCTGAGTTTGACGAATTGCAGCAAAGGCTGCTGATGCTCGATCATGCAGAAGAAATTAAAACTTCGCTGGTCGAAATAAATGGGATGATGCAGCAGGACGAACAGCCTGTTTTGCCGCAGCTTATGCAAATTAAACGACAGCTCGAAAAATTACGAAAATATTTACCGCAAGCCACAAGCCTCGACGAACGCCTCAATAGCGTTTTGATCGAACTGAAAGATATTTCCTTTGAAACAGATCAGTTGGAAGCCGATGTGCAATTTGATCCCAACGAATTGGAACAGGCTTCAATACGCATGGATTTGATAAATCATTTGATGCACAAACATCATATCAAGGAATTTGATGAGCTACTGAAATTGAAAGTTGAGCTGGCCGAAAGATTGTCAAGTATTGATAGTTCTGAAGATTTGCTGACGCAAAAAACAAAGCTTTTCGATAGCAAATTAAGACTGCTCCAAACGCTTGCTGCCGATATTCACAAGCAAAGGCTTGCCGCTGCAAAACCTTTTGAGCAATCGGTTTCTGCCTTGTTGAAGCAGCTGGGAATGCCTTATGGGAGTTTCAAGATTGATTGCGCCCTCACCTCAAGCGTTTCGGAATCGGGTAGGAGTCGGGTACGTTTTTTATTTTCGGCCAACAAAGGCATTGCCGAAGCTGAAATTGATAAGGTAGCTTCCGGTGGCGAGCTTTCCAGGTTGATGCTCGCCATCAAATGGATGATAGCCGGCGCAGGATTTGTTTCTACGGTAATTTTTGATGAAATTGATACCGGTGTTTCGGGTGAGGTGGCTGCTAAGGTAGCCCGGTTACTGAGGCAAATGGCTGAAAAAGTGCAGGTGGTCAGCATAACACATCTCCCACAGATTGCCAGCAAGGCTGATGCGCATTTCTTTGTTTTTAAGGAAGACGCTAAAGAGCGGAGTTTTACAAATATGCGTCTTTTAAACCAGAATGAACGTTACGAGGAGGTAGCTAAAATGATTAGCAATGATGCTGTTTCTGATGTGGCTTTGCAGGCCGCCAAAAGTCTTTTTGAAGTTAATTGATTTAATAAAAAATCACAACATACAGAATATCAATGTGATGACAAAAGCAATGATATTTCATTAATTCTTATCTTTGCCGCCAGCTAATTAAAAAAAACTCACATCATGGCATACAATCTTTTAAAAGGTAAAAAAGGAATTATTTTCGGTGCTCTCGATCACAAATCTATTGCCTGGAAAGTAGCAGAATTAGCCCACGAAGAAGGGGCAGTCTTTACATTAAGCAATACGCCAACGGCTTTGCGTTTCGGCGAATTGGATGAATTGGCGGCAAAAACCAATTCTACGGTAATCCCTGCCGATGCTACTTCGGTAGATGACCTGACTCATGTTTTTGAAGAAAGCATGAAAGTGCTGGGTGGCAAAGTGGACTTCGTACTCCATTCCATTGGGATGTCGCTCAACGTACGCAAGAAAAGGGTTTACAATGATGTGGATTATAACTACTTAAATAAAACGCTTGATATCTCGGCAATTTCATTTCATAAAATGCTTCAGATAGCTTTTAAACTGGATGCCATCAATGAATGGGGTTCGGTTGTGGCACTTTCCTATGTTGCCGCTCAACGCACCCATTATGGTTACAACGATATGGCCGATGCCAAGGCGCTGCTGGAATCCATCGCGCGTAGCTTTGGTTATATTTATGGCCGCGACCGTAGAATCCGTATCAATACAGTTTCGCAGTCGCCTACCATGACTACTGCGGGGGGTGGCGTGAAAGGAATTGACGGACTGATGGATTTTACAAACAGGATGTCGCCTTTAGGTAATGCCGATGCAGCAGAATGCGCCAATTATTGTATCACGCTTTTTTCCGATTTGACACGAAAAGTAACCATGCAAAATCTTTTCCACGATGGTGGCTTCTCGAGCATGGGCATGAGCTGGAAAGCGATGGAGATGTATAACAAAAGCTTTGAATGCGATTGTAACGACGAAAAACTTATCACGGAATAGTTTGTAACAAGTTAACAGTTCAATGCTTAAACCTCAAATATTTCCGAAAATATTTGAGGTTTAATAGACCTTATAATGATTGAAATCGTAATTAGGCGGAATTTAAGATTTTTTGGATTGTTAAGGCATTTTTCTTTTGCATAGCCGTAGCTATGGAAAATGGTAGCTATGGAAAATGAAAATAACGAAAGCAAGCGGAAAAAGATAAATTGTGCCATACGATTTTAGTTGTTATGAGGTCTAGTAGTTGTTCTGTCTTGTTTTTTTTTGACCTTTTTATGATAATATCACCCTTTCAGGGTTTTTTTGACGCTTAGTATTTCAGGTATTATAATAATGCCAGCCTTTCAGGCTTGATTCAAAGATGTTGGTGGTTTTTTTCTTTAAAATAATCGAGTTGATACCATAGCTACCAAGCTTCATATCATCACAGGTAAATCGTTTATGCAAAGATTGCGGTGCGCCACATCTTTTTTATAAAAACATCTTTCTCCACATTTTCTTTTTCACTTTCCACTTTTAGTTTGTAACTTGTGGCGGAAATTAACCAGCCATGAAATCAAAGGCTTTTTTGCTGCTTTTTTTACTGCAACTCCTTTTGCAGCCCCTGTTAGCGCAAGATATTACTAAAGACAGCCTGCCTCCACGGTGGGAAATATCCGCTGATTACTTTGCACGGTTTACCAAATTTTCTCCTGTCAATTTTCGCGAAATCGGAACTGTAAATGATATTGTCCAGGATCGTACCGGCTTTATTTGGCTGGCCGGCGAAAATGGTCTTGGCCGTTTTGATGGCTATGAGTTTAAGATTTATCAGGCTGCTGAAAGTGAAAACAGCCTTAACGGCAGCCTGATTAGCAGCCTGTTAGTAGATCCAAAGGGTGATTTGTGGCTTGGCCATTCGGGTGGATTATCACGCTACAATAAGACTGCTGATAATTTTGTAAACCTTTTTGGTGCTTATACGCCTTTCGGGACTTATGCTGACAGCAACTACGTGCGCGCCCTGCTAATGGATGGCGACAGCTTGATTTGGTTTGAAACTGTCGATGGCTGGTTGCATTCGTATAACTTTGTAAATGAGAGTTATAAAAAGCACGCCAAGCATAGCGCGATCGATCAGCATTATTACTTTTATCATGCCTTAGCCCGAAGTATGGATGGCGAATTATACGTAGGCGGCAGGGGAGTAGGGCCTTATGTCTACGATGAGAAATCCGGGAAATTTGAGATTTTGCCTGTTGATAAAAATGACCTACCTGGTTTTAAGCGTGAGTCTGATGTATCCTTAATTCTGCCTTTTAAGAAAGCGCAAACCTGGATTGGCAGCCTGGAAGGCCTCTATCTATTCGATAGAAAACGTAATTATTTTGAAATGTATTTTCAAGGTACGGTCTATGATTTTATTTGCGACAGAAATGGCCATCATTGGCTGGGAACAGCTAATGGTGCTTTAAAAATAGATATAAAAACCGGTCTGGCTACTCATTATCAGCTTGACAATAATGATCCGGGATCGCTTGGTGGAGAACGAATTTTTGTTGTGTATGAGGACCGGAGCGGACGCCTGTGGATGGCACATGAAAATGGGGTTTCAACCCATCTTCCTCAGCAAGTTGGATTGAGTTATATGTTTCATGTTCCCGGTATTGAAAACACGCCGGCTTCTTCACGCATTACCAGCCTGGCCAAGAAATCTGATGATGAAATCTGGATTGGCACTGCCGATGAAGGACTTGATTTGATGATGCTGCAAAATATGCAGTTTCAGCATTTTCATCCTGATAATCATTCAGGAGTTTTATCAAAACAGATTAGAAAACTTGTAAATCATCCTGATGGTACGCTGTACATCGCCTATTGGGCCGGAAAAGGCTTTGGACGCTATTTCAGTGAAAAAAGACTGTTTCAAAACTTTAGATTTGATACTGTAGGATTGACGCAGGACTGGTATAACGATTTTGCTTTTGATAAGGAGGGCGATGTTTATCTTGGTTTTTGGGGTGGCCCGGGACTAACACTTTTTAGTCATAAAAAGGGCAAATTTGATAAAGTGCTTGCCGGTAAACTTCCTGATGCGTATAATGCCAGGCTGATTACCAGTTTGATTAGCGCCGACAATCAGCTTTGGATTAGCACCTCTAACTCAGGTTTGATTCGCTACGATAGCGAGAAGGATACAGCAGTTTCGTACTACGCAGAAATTAACCCTAATGGGGGCATTGATACCGATTTAGTGTATGATGTTGCCGCAGATTGCGATAGAAATATTTGGGCAGCTGCTCAGGGACTATACCTATATGATCGCAAACTTGATCGATTTGTAAAAGTGTCCGGAGGCGTACGTTTTAATCAACTGCAAACCTATAGAATCAGTGCTGACAACCAAAATAACTTATGGTTGCTAACTTCTAAAGGACTGATGAAATATGACGCAAAAAACGGGATTACAACGGATTACAGTATGCTTGTGGATATTAGTTTCAATTCAAACCAAGCCGCTATTTTACAACTCGATAGCACAAAAATACTCATCGGTGGAGCCAATGGAATGGCCTTGATTGAAACTGATAAACTTGGTTTTAAGCACCGTTTTCCAAAGGTTTTTTTAACGCATCTCGATGTTTTTAATGAAGTTTATATTCCGTTTATACACAATTGTGAAGTCGTTAAGCTGGCATATAATCAAAACTTTTTCACCATAAATTTTGGTACAGACTGCTGGGAATCATCTAACCTTTATACCTATTACTACAAACTGGAAGGCTTTGATGACCGCTGGCATAGTTTAACGTCTGAACAGCGTTCTGTTTACTTCACCAATGTTCCGGCGGGCAGCTACCTGTTTAAAATGCGTACCGGCGATGCTTATGGCAACAGAGGCGAGCAGGAGGCCAGCCTGAAAATTGAAGTTGTTGGTCCCTGGTGGAAGCAGTGGTGGTTTATCACTTTTGTAGCCATGTTCGTAATTTCTATTGTCCTCATGCTCTGGATCGTACGCCTACGCGATGTGAAAATGAAGTTGCTAAATATAGAGCTGAATCAAAAACTACTTCGTCTGCAAATGAATCCGCATTTTATTTTTAACTCACTCACCTCTATTCAGAGTTATATTTATTCCAATCAAAAACACCTCGCCGGACAGTATCTCTCCGATTTCGCTCGTTTAATCAGGCTGATTTTAGAAAATAGCCGCCATGAACGCATAAATCTCGAAAAAGAAATTGAGACGATCAGTTTGTATATGGAACTCCAACAATTGCGCTTTACGAATAGGTTCAGTTTCGAGGTTATCGTGGATACTGCCATTGACAAAGAAATAACTTTCGTTCCTCCCATGATGGTGCAGCCGTTTTTGGAAAACGCCTTGGAGCATGGCCTTAAAAATAAAACCGATGGCATCGGTAGAATTCAGGTGAAGTATTCGCTGCTTAAAAACAGTCTGCAATATGAAGTAAGAGATAATGGCGTTGGGCTTGCTATGGCAGCTCAGCAGAGCAAGTTGCACAAAGGCGAATCCCTTTCCATAGCGATATGTAAGGAAAGGTTACAACTGATAGAAAAACAATCAAATATAAAGATTAATTTTATTATTGAGGAAATTATAGAAAACGGTAGTGTGAAAGGTACACGTGTAGTGTTTAGCGTTCCGCTAACTGGAAAATTCACAGGACAAACCAATTGATTATGAGACCAAAAGCATTGATAGTGGACGATGAGGAAAGCGCCAGAAAAGCGCTTGCGAATATGCTGGAATATTATTGCAAAGAAATAGAAGTAGTAGCAACCGCAGCTAATATTTCCGAAGCTTATGACCAGATCAAAACATTAAATCCGGCAGTGGTTTTTTTAGACATTCAAATGCCCGGCGGCAATGGGTTTGATTTATTGAAAAAATACCGCCAAATACCTTTTAAAGTAATTTTCGTTACGGCCTACGACCAGTTTGCGCTCAGAGCCCTCAAGTTAAGTGCTATTGATTACCTGCTTAAACCACTAAGTCCGCGCGAGTTGATAAAAGCTGTAGAAAAACTTGGGCAGCAGTTAGAGGTAGAAGAGCGTTTTGATCAGCAGCTTAACGCTTTGGAAGACAATATGAAGACCGAAAGACGGCAAAAGAAAATTATTCTTAATACTTCCGGTAATATGTATGTGCTTCGAGTAGACGATATTATCAGATGCGAAGCCGACGAAAACTATACGCGTATTATCGACCTTAAAGGTAAAGCAATTTTGGTCGCAAAAACCCTTAAAGAATTTGATGAATTGCTTTCGCCCCTTGGCTTTTGCCGGATTCACCAATCGCATCTGATAAACCTCGATCATGTACTCAGTTATGAAAAAGGTACAGGAGGCATGATTGTGCTATCAAACAAAGAGCGGCTTCCTGTATCGGGCAGGCGAAAGGATTTTTTCCTGAACAGCCTGCGTAACCATTTGTAGCTTTTCAAATACTAACTCAATCATAGCGCTTAATCAGTTTTTGGTTTCAATTGTCATTTTAAATTGACTTTAAGGTGTTTGCTGTTGTAGATTGCTGCATATCACTTAAAATCATATCCAAATGAAAACAAAAAACGTACTTTTAGCACTCGGTCTTATGCTGATGGCAGTTGTCGTTACAACCTCCTCATGCAAAAAGAAAGACGATCCGGAACCGGCTCCAGCTCCAGCAGCTTATACGCCGTCTTTTTCTGCCACATCAATTGCCATTGATGCAACTACTATCGATTTTTATATCACCTGCGTATCAGATGATTATGAATTGATTAAAGTAGAAGTAAAATCTCCTGGCGCCTTGCAGGACGACACTTATCTGGGAAATGCCATGCTGTTGATTAGAGGAGAACCGATCACTTTTCCCAATTATTTTCTAAGAACCTCCGGAAACTGGACTTTTATTGTTACCGGAACCATCAGGAGCGGTGCTAATATTGGCACTTCTTTTACGGTCTCATGCAGTGTTAGTGTAGGCGGTAAATAGTTATTTAGGTTCGTTTTTTCATCTGTTGAATGATACTAATATGTCAAAATTTTATATGCTTGCTATTTTGGCTTTCCTATGTTTAATTGAGGCATGCGGTCATCAATCAACAGATGAAAATTTCCCTTCTGACGTTGTCTTTTATATGGAAATAAAGGATGGCAGCGGTAAACAAGTTAGTTCTAAAACAATCGAGAAATATCAACTTCTTGATAATGCCTTAAACCTCAGTGTGCTTAATGATGAATTGGCAGGCAAGGTTATTTTTAAAATTTCGCTCGAACCTTTTTCAGGATCGGCAACCTACGAACTGGGGCCAAACCATAAACACAAATGTGAGCTTATTGTACAAGGATCAACCGATGAATTTTACAAATGTACCTCCGGGACTTTTACCGTGGAAAAAGCTGAGGAAAAACAGTTAATAGCTGATTTCGAAATTGTGGTCGAAGGCTTTTACAACAAAAAAATCATTCATGCCCAGGGAAGGGTACGTTTGTAGTTTTCTCGTTTGATGTGAGCAGCTGAAGCCGGCCTAATGGTCGGCTTCGCTGTTTATATTAGTAAATAAACAGAAGGTTTTTTTAGACAAAAGCAAAATTGCTTAAAAACTAAAACATTTCGATATCAAAGGGCATAAGCAATAACCCATGGTATTTTTTAAAGCAGGAGGCTAAAAAATATATTCTATATTAAAAAAAGTCAGAAAAATAATGTTTTATCTTAATTATAATTTCGTCTTGATTTTTTTGTGTCTAATTGCTGATTTTCAAAAGTCATAACTTGATTTCCTTTGGACTCTGGATATGTTAACAACATGGTTTGTGCACAATTTAATTGGCCGTTGTATGTTTCATCTGTTGGGGTAAACAAGTATCCACTCAATTGTAAAACCCTTATTGTATATGATCCCTTTGGTATGTAATATAGCGATTTTGATGTTCCACCATCCATGTCAAGTATAAAATCACCATTAACATAAACTCGATAAGGATTACTTGATTTATTCGTAAATTTTAGAATTCCTGTGCATGTAAGAATTACATTGTGAATGTTGTTTATGTTTTTCGTTAGAGGAGAAGTAGTCGAAATGGAACCATTAACATTGTTATAAAAATGTTTTTCAACAAAAAAATAATACTTAATATCCGTCAAATCAATAAACCTTACTACACCTGCATCATTTGAGATTTGAGTTTCCCCAATTTGATCTGTTATGTTTTCCCAATCGTCCTTTGAAGAGTATAATTCAACCCGCGCATCAGTTACTATATTTCCAATGTCGTCCCTTATAATAAGCTCTAAACTTGTTGTTACTGGTAATTTTTCATCCTCTTTTTTTTTACATGAACTAAGGGTAGTCAGACCAATCAATGCTGCTAGTATAAGTGTGAATTTTTTCATAATTAAAAATGGTTGTTTCAATTCAGTAAAATTAGAGCGTAAATTTATGAATATTAATCTTATTGAGCTAAATGTTTTCTAAAACATTTTGGTTTTAACAACGATTTATCAAAAACTCAACAACCAATAGTCATAATTATCATATAGAGTTTAAAGCCCTACTTATGATAGCACATAATTGTATTTTTGCATCCAAAGAAAAACGATGGATTTGGAACAAGATCAGCTGCGCGAATTTTTGGATGCTAAAGTGAAGCAGTATAATAGACCATTTTTTATCGAATCGGATCCCATTTCTATTCCGCACCGCTTTCACACGAAAGAGGATATTGAAATTGCCGGATTTCTAACGGCAATAATTTCCTGGGGTAACAGGGTTTCTATCCTGAAAAACGCTTCGCGAATGATGGATTTAATGGGTAATAATCCGTATGATTTCGTGATGAATCACCAAGAAACTGATCTCAAACGAATGGAAGGTTTTGTGCATCGCACCTTCAATTCCAGTGATTTAATTGTTTTTATTATTGCCTTAAAACAACTATACGCCACCCAAAATGGTTTGGAAGGCATTTTCAATACCTATAAAACAGAGGATTCTTTGCAGCCTGCAATTCATCATTTGAAGCAGCTGTTTTTCACAGTGCCACACTTGCCCCGAACGCGAAAACATGTTTCGGATCCTTATGCTGGTTCAGCTGCAAAGCGCATCAATATGTTTTTGCGCTGGATGGTGCGAAGTGACGATGCCGGCGTTGATTTTGGAATCTGGAAAACGATTTCGCCAGCTATTTTATCCTGTCCACTCGATGTGCATTCGGGCAATGTTGCCAGGAAGTTAGGCCTGCTGAGCAACAAACAAAACAACGCCAAAGCCGTACACGAACTTGATCAGGCATTGCGCCAATTAGATCCTGATGATCCTGTAAAATATGATTACGCTTTGTTTGGTTTGGGGGTTTTTGAGAAGCTGAGGTAGTTGCTACAAAGAAAAAGGACAATAGCTATGGATACTAAAAGTTGGAAGGACATAAAAGATAGCGTTTACGGTGAAAAAGGAACTGAACGCAGAGACGAACTGGAAAGAGATTTTGAATCTTTTAAAATTGGTACGCTAATACGAAAAGCCAAGGAAGAAAAAAAGCTAACGCAAGAGCAACTGGGTGATTTGATTGACAAAAAGCGAACTTATATCTCCCGTGTCGAAAATGATGGAAGCAATATCACCTTGAAAACCCTTTTCGATATCGTTGAGAAAGGCCTTGGAGGAAAGGTGAATATTTCAATTGAGGTTTAGCTGGATAGCTTAATTCATTGAATGTTAATGAAATAATCATTGCTCTTATTTTTTGTTTTACAAGAAGATTACCTTATTCTTCCTTTATCAAATCCGTATTCAGCTTCAGGATCACAATATTCGGCTCGTGTTTTTTAAATCTTTCAGTCACTTTTTTAATCAAATTCCTGCCCGGAATTCCTGTGTAGGTTGCCCAGTAAATCACGGCAACGGCTTGCGAATTTTCAAGTTTTGGTATAGTTGTTTGTATCAGTTCAAGCTCGTCCTGAAGCCGGTAACTGCTGTCGATAGCGGTGATGTTTCGTGGTGGAAACTGTGTTTCAATGGCCGTATTTTTCAAGCTGCCTTCGCAGGAACTGTATTGAAATACCAATTGTCCGTCAGCATCAAAAAGTTTGCATTGTATAGGCCGAAAACCGGCTTCCCAACCCGGCTTGAAAGGCTGGCTTTTTAGTAGTTCAAAAGCTTCAGGTTTTATAAACACCGTGTTTGTGGTGTCAATATCATGTTTCTGCAAATACGCCAATACTTCTGTTCTGGTCTTTTTTTCCGGATTTTTAATGCCTAAAATAGAAGCGCAACTGCTGAAAATAGTGAGTAAAACGAAATACAGAGCAAGGCGTGTTATAGTTTTCATTTCCGTAATGTTTTTCGGTTCATGCGGGTTAACAATAGCTTGCATAGCCAGCTCAAATGTAGTAAAAAATAATCACGCTTGCCTATTCTTGAGAAGCCTTGTCCTGAAATATGTTTATGGGTTTACTGGTTCACGGTATTAGACTTCTGAACTCGTCAACTCTTGAATCCGTAAACTTTTAAATAATTCACAAAAAAAACCTTCCACTTTTCAGGGGAAGGTTTGGGGTTTGGTTTTTGGTTACACTAATTTAATTCGTGAAAGGCTTTAACATTTTTAAGTCCACTATTGATTGCGTCTTCATTTAGTGGGATTAGTTTGTGGTAGCGTTCGGGCAATGATTCTTTCAGGCCCAGAATTACATTTTCCATTTTCACAATGGGTTTTATCTTCAGGTAGGCACCTAACACTATCATATTGAATATTTTAGCATTCCCCATTTCGGAGGCTAAATGAGAAGCTTCAACCTGGTAAATATTGATGTCCTTTCTTGTAGGATGTCGGATGATTCCGTTGGGGTCGTACAACAAAACGCCACCTGGTCTGACAGACTTTTCAAACTTATCCATTGATTGCTGATTAAGTATGATAGCGCTGTCAAAGATTGTTAAGATGGGCGAGCTGATTCTTTCATCACTAACGATAACGATAACGTTGGCAGTTCCGCCACGCATTTCAGGGCCGTAACTGGGCATCCAGCTCACTTCCTGGTCTTGCATTATACCGCTGTACGCCAGTATCTTACCCATTGAAAGAACACCTTGTCCACCAAATCCGGCTATGATTAATTCTTCTGTCATTTTGTAATTTTTTAAAAATTCAACAATTAAATCAACTTACCGTCAACTTTGATGTCGCCTAATGGGAAGAAAGGAAACATATTTTCTTCCATCCATTTATTGGAGTCGTTCGGGGTCATTTTCCAGCCTGAGTTGCAGTTGGAAACAATTTCCACGAAAGACACGCCCGGCTTTCCGTCGCGCTGATTTTCAAAAGCCATTTTAATAGCTTTTTTGGCTCTTCTAACAAAGCGTGGGGTGTGAACAGCATGTCGGGTAACAAAATGGGTTCCCGGGAGTTGTGCAACCAGTTCTGTTATTTTCAATGGATTTCCCATCGTTTTAACGTCGCGGCCATAAGGTGATGTGGACGATATCATACCTGGAATGGTAGTTGGAGCCATTTGGCCTCCGGTCATCCCGTAGATTCCGTTATTGATAAAAATAATTACAATATTTTCGCCACGGTTGCAGGCATGAATGGTTTCGTTGGTGCCAATGGCAGCCAGGTCGCCATCACCCTGATAGGTGAAAACGATTTTGTTGGGCCAAACACGTTTTATGGCAGTGGCAACTGCGGGAGCGCGTCCGTGAGCAGCCTGCTGCATGTCGATATTCATAAATTCGTAGGCCAATACCGAGCAGCCCACTGGTGCTACACCTATAGTGTTTTCTTCCATACCCAGTTCCTCAATAACCTCCATGACAATGCGATGTGCTGTTCCGTGGCCGCAACCAGGACAATAGCTCAATACATTGTCGGTCATGAGTTCTGTTTTGACATAAACCCTGTTTTCGGGTTTAATGATATCTTCTAATGTGATCTCAGCCATAGCTTAACCTCCTATAATTTTTTGTTCCATTGCCTCTAATACTTCTTCCGGCGTATGCACGATGCCGCCATATCTTCCATAGTGCTCTACTTTAGCACAGCCTTTCACGGCTAAATGCACATCTTCAACCATTTGTCCGGCACTCATTTCTACGGCTAAAAAGCCTTTCATGCCTTTACTGCACATTTCTTGAATTTGTTTAGTAGGGAAGGGGAACAGTGTGATTAGTCTGAAAAGACCTACTTTTAGTCCTTTAGCACGTGCCAGCCTTACTGCTTTTTGCGCAATGCGGGCACTTGAACCGTAAGCTACAAAAACATATTCTGCATCTTCGCAATCGATCAGCTCAAAGCGAACTTCCTTTTCGGAGATTTCCTTGTACTTCTTTTGAAGCTTGATATTATGCTGCTCCATTTCATTGCTATCCAGATAGAGGGAAGTAATGATACGCCTTTCTGTGCCATGCTTTTTGCCTGTTGTGGCCCAAGGATATTTTTCTTTGATTTCTTCTTCTGTAAGCCGTGGAATGGGTTCAAAAAGCTTAACTTTTTCCATCATTTGGCCGATAACGCCGTCTGACAGAATCAAGACAGGGATACGGTATTTAAAAGCCAAATCAAATCCATCTCTCACAAAATCAGACATTTCCTGCACTGATGCTGGAGCTAATACGATTTGCCTGTAGTCGCCATGGCCACCGCCCTTAGTGCTTTGGAAATAATCGGCCTGCGAAGGTTGGATTGTTCCAAGTCCCGGGCCGCCACGCACCACGTTGGCATATACACAGGGCAATTCCGCTCCGGCAATATAAGAGATTCCTTCCAGCTTCAGGCTCACGCCCGGACTCGAGGAAGAGGTCATAACTTTTTTGCCGGCACCAGCTGCACCGTAAACCATATTGATAGCCGCAATTTCACTTTCGGCCTGTAAAACCACCATTCCCGTTCTTTCAAAAGGCTTTTCTGCCATCAGGTATTCAATTACCTCTGACTGGGGGGTGATAGGGTATCCAAAATAAGCGTCGGCTCCGGCTCTTATGGCGGCTTCGGCTAAGGCTTCGTTACCCTTCATGAGTTTTAATTCGCTCATTATGCTATTTTTTTATTGTTTGACAATGTACTGTTAAGGTCTTAGCCTGTAAACAGTAATAACACCATCCGGACAAACGATGGCACAGTTTGAACAACCGGTACACGCCTCTGGATCTTCCATATAGGCGTAATGATATCCTTTGCTATTCACTTCATTTGCCAGTGCGATAACATCGGTTGGGCAGGCCGGAATACATACTTCGCAACCCTTACATTTCTCGATATCAACCACTATGGCTCCTCTGACTTTTGCCATTATTATTATTTTTAAGTTAGATAATTCAACTGCACGAAATTAAGCTTTTAAGATGATTATTTGACGGTTTGAAGCTTCTGAACGTCCTGATTTGCTTAATTTATAAACAGTTTAAATAGTAAGCTCGTTTTGGCGTTCAGATCAATTATTTACTTTGAATAAATGGTGAAAACAGCACTTTTTTTAACCTTCAAAGAACCTACTGTTTATGATGTTCATGAAACAGCTTTAAACGTTCTTCGAGTGCATCCATCTGATCCATTCTGATTAAGGAAGTGCAGGCACGAATGCCTTCGTGGCGCTCGCTTCCGGTGATGTCTAATGAAATAGCACTGATGCCGTAATAGATCATTTTTTCCAATAAGTCAACACCCGAAAAGCCAGGATAGGAATAGGTGAAATAAAATCCGTCCGCAATGGGCTGATCTTCGTCCATGTCATAAACAATGCTGAAGCCGTTGTCGGTAAAAAGTTTTTTCATTATTGCAGCTTTCTCTCCGTAAATCTTCACTTCTTCCACAAAGTTGAGGCTGCCACTATTTGCGGCTTCCAACAAGGCTGTCAGTGCATATTGTGCTGAGTGTGAAGTGCCTGAGCTTAAGGGGTATAAAGTACCAAAAACCATAGTATGACCAAATAAATCATTGCCATAAAAGCGTTTCAAATCCGGGAATCGGCGGTTGAAGAGGGCATCGGAAATCACCATCATACCGATACGTTCGCCTGCATAGCTAAATGCTTTTGAGCTGGAAATGAACAAGATATAATTATCAGTATAATTAGCTACTGAGAATTGATAAGGAGGCTGGCCTGGCTTGCTTAAATCTCTGCGGAAATCCATGCCGAAATAGGCCAAATCTTCCATGATTACTACGTCATATTTGTTGGCCAGCTCGCCAATAATTTGAAGCTCTTTCTCTGTGAAGCAAATCCAGGATGGGTTGTTGGGATTGGAATATAAAACCGAGTGAATGTTACCTTTGGAAAAATAACTTTCGAGTTTTTCGCGTAGTTTCTCACCGCGGAAGTTATATACGTCAAATGACTCATATTTGAGGTTGAGCACTTTATGCTGTTGCATATGCACCGGAAAACCGGGATCGATAAACAGCGTGGTATCGCGCTCTTTGTGAATTCTGCTCAGCGTGAGAAAGGATGCAAAACCACCCTGCATGGAACCTACTGTTGGCAGGCAACTGGCCGGGTTTACATCAACATTCATAAAGTTTTTTACAAAACTGCTGATCTGTTGTTTTAGCTGTGGGATTCCTTGGATATCAGGGTACTTTGCGGCAACGCCATTTTGAAGGGCTGCAATTTGTGCCTCGGTGCCAATTTTTGAAGGAGGAAGCCCGGGAATGCCCATTTCCATGCGGACAAACTCAACCTCGCTGGCTTGTTCGATGGTATCAATTAATCTTTTGATTTCTCTGATAGAGGCTCCACCAATACTGCTCAGGCCACTTTCTTTAAATTTATCCTGAACGATTTGACTTGGAATGGGAGTATTTTTCATATAAGATAAGGTTTTATCGTGTGATTAAAAATGTAATTTTAGAGGTATGCCAGTAGTAATCTTCTGTTAAAATATTCACAAAAGACTTTTGGTCAAAATTAAGGAATTTGTTTCAAACTTTCGCATCCGATTTTACTCAAATGCTTATTTAAAATGATTTTAACCAAAACGGTGTAGGATGTCTTAAGAAATTTTTATTTATCAAGCCTTAAAAAAAGTAACTGGCAGATAGCAACAGCCTGGCATTGTTAACGCTTTGCTTGTCGGAAAAATAAGATTTATTGTCCTTTGTGCCGTATGTGGCAACAGTATATTCCATTTCGGCGCCTAGCTCGAAAGCACCAGGACGATACGAAACTCTTGGCACGATGCGGCTTACAGACTTGATGTCGTCATTGCGACCATAAAAAATTCCACCAACGGCTTGCGTTTTCTTGTAGGGCAGATTTTCGGTGTAGCCCGCAAAAATAGAGAAATTCCAATTTTCATACTGTCTCAAAACCTGCGTCCAAACAGAGAGTAAGGGTGTTGCTGCAAAATCTTTTGTGTGTGAAACGCTGTCGATACTATGCTCATAATAACCACCAAGCATCAAATGGTCGCTCAGGTTATGACCATAAAGCGCAGCAGTTTTCACCGTCCAGTTGTTTTGCTCATATTTTCCAAAAATTATGGCGGAAAAACTGTTGACAACGGCATCAGAAACGTACTGACGTTCATTGAAGACAGTGGTTTTTTCAGGTTTTATTTTTTTGTAATCCACACCTGTCCCCACGATAAAGTTTTTGGTCTGATACTGTAGTTGCAAGTGCAGGTTAGGCAACTTAGCATCGCGCATATATACAGAGCTTGCGCCTTGCGGGCCACTGCTCACAAAATCGCGCTGTGAGGCAGCTGACGCAATCAGTTTAAGTTTATTTTTGGTAAATGTTACACGAATTTGATTGTGCCTCGAAAACGGGTGAAAAGGTGCGCCGGTATTGAGGTTGAAAACCATAGGCCGACATTCAATCGTGTTGATGGGATGCCAGTATTGGCCAGCCAAAACAGCAATATTCTCCCACTGTAATTGTATGTACGCCTCGCGCAATCGAAAACTATTGTTATCAAAACTTGATGCACCGCTAAAATCACCTTCTATAACTGCAAATGGTTTTGCGCCAAGCACTTTTGGGCCTTGGATTGTAAGGCGTAGTCGGCTGGTCATCGAAAGCTGGTTGAAAACGCCACCAGCGTTTACATCGTTGCCATCGGCATCTAAAACACGTTTTTTAGGATAAAGACTAAGCATATGCTCCCGCGATTCGACAATTTGGCGGCTGTCTGCAAACAGTTGTGTGCTGACAAAACCATGCAGGTCGATTTTTATTTTAGTGCTGTCGTCTTTTTGATTTCCGAGAGCAGAAGAACATGGGAAAAGCGTGATTCTAGCCAATAAAATCAGCACAGCAAATGTTTTGTAACTCATGCAGGAGTTTCTTTTTTTTGTGTAGCAAAACTCAATATCACTCCCAAAGCCACGCCCAGTGCGGCAGCAAATAGCACCTGATAATCGGGTGGCAGCAAAAAGGTGATGGTGTGAGCCGGAATCCAGAAAAGTGGAAGTGTTTTTTTGAATACGAAATTCCATTGGGTATCCCAATCGAGTTCCCTGAAAATTTTGCGCACATCAATCGGACTGAATAAGCCGCTGACAGTTCCACCATTTTGGATAATGTGCGTATCCGTAACTTTATGTGTGGTCATCATCACAGGCGCATAAGTCAGGTTCATAGCAGTGCTGATAGAAAAAGCCACCAATAATGCCGACCAGCTAAAGCCCGTAGCCAAAGCAGTTTGCGCGTTTTCTAAACCGAGGTAGGTTAGCAAAATGGGTGTTCCGCTGGCAAAAATCATAAAGGCCATTTTGATGGTAAATCCAAGGAACCCCCAAACGATGGCGCGCGGAATTAGTCCAAAACCTTTTCGGTTGTATTGGCCTGTTTTGATGCGTAAAGCCAGCGATTCGCCAAAGGTTGAAAGCAGTGCAAACTTTACAAAGCTCATCCACATACCGTGGCTGGCATTGAGGTTTTCGTAGCCGGTTTTAAATCCGGGAATAAACACAAAGGCGGCAATAACAGCGGCTATCACCAGCAATATAATCCAATCTTTCAGTTTCATTAGCGGCTATTTTTCTATTCTGATACGGGCATCCACTGCAACCACATCTTTGGCATTGCCCAAAAGTGGGTTCATATCCATTTCAGCAATTTCCGGCGCTGCCGTTAGCAATGCTGATAGGCGAACCAGGATATCTCTCAGCTTTTCTTCGTTGATACCGGCCTGACCGCGTACTCCATGTATTATAGGATAGCTTTTGATCGATTGAATCATATTTTTAGCCTCATCAGCCGAAAGAGGCGCCAATGTAGAAGCCACATCTTTAAGCACTTCTATAAAAATTCCGCCCAGGCCAAAGAAAATTAGGTGGCCAAAATTGCCTTCTTTGCTTGCGCCGGCAAACAGCTCAGTGCCCTGCAGCATAGGCTGCATCAGGATGGATGTGGTGTCTTTAATTTTTATCATCCGATCGAACTCCGACCGCACTTGTTCTTCTGTTTTGATGCCCAGCACTACACCGCCAACATCAGATTTATGTACGGGACCAATTACTTTCATCACCAGCGGGAAACCAAGTTTTGAAGCGGCTGCGATAGCTTCTTCGCGGGTTTTGGCAACGGCTTCACCAGCACGGGAAATTCCGGCAGCATCTAACAATCGGCTCACTTGCTCGGGGCTTAAATAGCCTGATTCGCAACTTTCTATAGTTCTGCGAATTGTCTCTGTGTCAATATCAGTAAGGGTTTCTGCTTTTCCAGCGGGTTTAGCAGTTTTGTAAACTTTGGAGAGTGCTCTACCCAGATTCACCTCGTCAGGGAAGTTAACCCTACCTTTCGATAGGAAAAATTCTACCTCTTTAGCAGCTGTTAGCGTGGAAGGCAAAACAGGGAAAAGTGGCTTTTTAATGCTATTCATCTTTTGATGAAGCACCTCATACACATCGAAAATCTCGACCAATCCTGGTGTGCCGAAAATAACAACTATCGCGTCGATATCGTCAAAATCTTTGTCGCAAGCATCGATGATAATGCCAAGCTGTTCGGCTGTTCCTGTTGCCAGAAAGTCGATAGGATTGGCAACAGAGGAACCAGGGAATAACTTTTCTTTCAGCAATTCTGCTTTTTCTCCGCTGATGGTGGGTATTTCAAGGCCTCCTTCAGAAAGTGCGTCGGTAAGCATCACGGCGGGACCACCGGCATGGGTGATGATGGCAATACGTTTGCCCTGCATTTCGGGATGCATAAAAACGGAGGCTACCGAAATCAGCTCTTCGCGTCCATAACACCGCACAATACCTGCTTTTCTGAAGAGTGCATCTACGGCCGTATCGGAACTGGCCAAAGCACCAGTATGTGAGGAGGCTGCACGGCTTCCGGCTTCGCTGCTCCCGGCTTTGATGGCGGCAATTTTACAGCCTTTTTGTATCAGCGAACGGGCATGTTTTAGCAGTTTTTGTGGGTTAGAAATAGTTTCGATATAAAGCAGTTTCACCGTAGAATCCTTCTCTGCATCAAAGGTTTCATCCATATTTTGTAGGATTTCTTCCACACCCATTTGCGCTGAATTACCCACACTGTATACGTTGGCGAAGCTGAGTCCTTTAGGGATTCCGGCTTCCATAATAAAGCAGGCTGTAGCGCCTGATCCAGTGATGAAATCGCAACCTTTCGGGTTTAATTTTGGAATGGGTTCGATGAAAATACTGTGGTGATGCGGTGTTAAAATTCCTACGCAGTTGGGACCAATTAGTGCGCCATTTACTTTGTTGATGCTGGCTACAATACGATCTTCCAGTAGCTTTCCGGCTTCACTTTCTTCACTAAAACCAGCCGAAATTATGATAAAAGCACGGGTATTATTATCGGCTATCAATGCATCAACCAAATCGGGGATATATTTTGCTGCAATAGCGATTACTGCCAAATCTACGTTGGGCATATCTTTGTTAGAGGAATAACTTTTGATACCCTGGATACTCGTCTCTTTGGGATTCATTACATAAAGTCCACCCTCAAAACCTCCGTCGAGGATATTTTTAAGGACTTTACCACCGGGTTTTTGAATATCATTGGATGCGCCAACAACTACAATACTTCTAGGATGCGTTAATGCTTTGTTAATCATGTCTTTAATTATTGTTTATTTATTAACAATATCAAAAGACAAAAGTAGCAAATTGGCTGGAGGTAGCGGCGTTAAAGCGGTATTTAGAATCAATACAAAAAAGGCAGGTCAAAAAAAGATTGACCTGCCTTTACGAATTTTTTGGCGTATGTTTTATTCTAACATAACGGAAAGTGCTACTACGCCAATGCCAGTATTTGTGACGAGTACGGGCGAAGCTTCCTGAATAAACACGGGTTCTTTTCCGCCGGTTAATTCTTTTACTTGATCGGCATACCATTGGGCTGTTTCCAAGTTGTCGGCATGAGAAATGGCATAACCCCATACTTTTTTATCGCCGACAAATCGGGTCATTTCTTTCATCACCATTTTCATGCTCGCCTTTTCATTGAGCGGTTTCCCAAAAACTTCTGTTTTGCCATGTGGTTTAACTTCCACAATCGGCTTAATACCTAAAAGTTTACCCATCAGGCCTTTCGAATAGCTAACGCGACCACTTTTTACCATATATTTCATGGTTTTGGAAGTAACAAGGATGCGGGTATTGTTGGACCATTCCGGCATTTTTTTAACAATCTCGTCATGATCCATGCCACTTTCGATAGCCATTGCTGTACGTAAAACGATCAAGCCCAGCGCACTGGTAAGTTTTTTGGTGTCAACGACATCAATTTTTTTACCGCTTTCGTTGTGAATTTTACGTGAAGCATTTAAACTGTTTTGCCAGGTTCCACTCATGCCCGAGCTGATGTGCGCGCTAATTATTGATTTGTAATGCGTTGATAAATAGTTATAACGGTTTACAAATTCGCTGATGGTGGGCTGAGCTGTAGTAGGATAAACATCAGAGCTTACCAATTTATGGAAAAACTGTTTCGGCTGCATTGTAAGGCGGTCGAGGTAGAAGTCTTGTCCGAAATGTACGGTCAGCGGAATTACCTGAATCTGGTATTTTTCGATGATATCCATCGGCAAGTCGCAGGTGGAATCGGTAATCAGGCCGATATCAAACTTGCGGTTGGAAGCCAGATCATTTTGCAACACCATATCATCTACCTTTTTATAGGTGATGGTGCCAAGAGGTGCAATTTTTTCAAACAGCTCCCAAGGCTCATCGGTGTGAATGTGAATGCGAACCTTTTTCTCGGAGCCGGCAATTACCATTGAATCGCCAAAGGGCTTCATAATTTCGTCGAAAGTCTCGCGCTTCAGGTTTTCACCGTTGATCATCGCCTCTGTACAATATCGGAAGGTGATTTCTTCGTGATTGATAGAATCTATTGCTTCGGCGATTTCAATTTTTTGGTTTTCAAAGTTTATGGCAATCTGGCCATTTTTGAAATAATCGAACATGCCTTCCAAAAATACCACAAAGCCTTTTGCGCCGGCGTCCACCACATTGCTTTTAGCCAAAACGGCCAAGGTTTCTGTGGTCATTTTCAACGATTCCATGGCTTTATTTAAGCCATCCAGTAACAGACGGATAAAGTCGTCAAACTTATCTTTGAGCAGGTAAATATACTCAGCCCAGTCTTTAATCACAGAAATCATTGTGCCTTCGATAGGATTGGCAATGGCCTCGTAGGCATAGCGTACAGCGTTTTTCATGTACTCAGCGAACGCAGATACTGTAAGGGTTTCTTCTTCTTTAATTTCATTGCTGAAACCATAAAGAAATTGCGCAAAAATGATTCCCGAATTGCCTCTTGCGCCCGTCAAAGCCGCATCGGCAAGCGCCATAGCGGTATATTTTAAATTTTGTTGGGGCTCTGCTGTGTTTACAATGCTGCGCATTGTTGAGGCAAGATTTGTGCCCGTGTCTGCATCAGCTACCGGAAAAACATTGATTTTGTTGAGCAGTGTCTGGTTTTCAAAAATACGCTGAGCGCCGGCCATAAAGCTATGATATAGCTGGAAGCCGTTAATTTCAGTTATTTTACTTTCCAATGCTTGAGGTGTTAATGAATACTTAAATGCTTTTAAAAAGTTGATAACACGATAGTTAGATCAAAATTGATGAAATTTTTCGCGACTAAATATTCCTATAAGTGGGGCAAAGATAACAAAAGATTAATTGGTGGGTGATTTTGTGAACTTTCGAAAGACATGGTTACAATCGTTTTGAGTAAATAGATTGACAATCAGATTATTGTAATTATTCGTGTTGATAAGTTTTTTTGTTATTTAACATTTAAAACGCTTTAAACCAATATATTAAACTATTAATTCGCTTATGCTGTTTATTTGCACTTCTCAGTCAAGGTGCGACTATCTTGCGACAACCAACAGTCGCGCCCTGACGTACAACCACAGCGCCCTGACCTATATGTACTCACCCTTCCCGTGGATCTTTTTTTACGGGCATACGCGCCATTTTTTGCACTTCCAGCGTGGGATAACCAAATTCCTGCACGATTTTACCCAGCAACAAATATATTCCTGCACCCTGAAAAGGATACTGTTTGAGCGTAGGTGGAAAATGCACGGTATCAAACAGCTCGCCTTTATAATCCATAAAAGTGCCAAAGTGCATCAGCTCGCCGCGAACGGTTTTCACGTATTTTATAGTTACCAGTTTGCCTAACATTCGTTTGTTTTGGCCGCTATGTTGCAGCATTTCTTCGGCAAACACCTCGCCCCTGAATTTGGTGATCAGCATCTCGAAATCTGTCATGCTCACCGGAAAGCCAATCAACTCAATTTCATCGTAAGCATCTTCAAGTGGTTCTGTATCAAGGCTTGGAAGCTGATATTGCCGTGCCTGTTCTTTAAATAGCAAAGCGGGTTGGTCGGTATTGTGGCTTTTCTTGCGATACAGGTGCGCCTCCCAAAGTAGGCCGGGTTTGGGCTGTCCCGTAAAAGCAAAAGCACCGATTCTGATGAGCAGGATAAGCTGTTCCATGCCGGGCTTTACACGATCTATAAAATCTTGTAAATCCTTATACTTTCCGCGTTTATCGCGCTCGTCAATGAGTTGGCGCACTAGCTTTTCCTCAGCGCCAGCTACATGCACAAACCCGATATATATGGTGGTTTCGAGTAGTGAAGTATTGTAGCGGCTGTAATTTACGCAGGGCAAATGGATAAATCCACCCTGACGGCGGGCTTCGTTAAAATAGACCCAGCTGTGGTAAAATCCACCAAAGTTATTGATAACGGCCACCTGAAATTCAAGTGGAAAATGTGCTTTGAGATACAGGCTTTGAAAGCTTTCCACTGCGTAAGAAGCCGAGTGGGCTTTGGAAAATGAATAGCCGGCAAAGGATTCAATTTGTCGCCACACCTCTTTTATAATAGCTTCGGGATAGCCGCGCTCCCTGCAGTTGCTAAAAAACCGTTCTACGATTTCTTCAAACTCATTTTGTTTCCGCTTTTTACCGCTCATAATGCGCCGCAGCACATCGGCATCGGCCAGATCCAGGCCGGCAAAATGATGACAAACCTTAAGCACATCTTCCTGATATACCATCACGCCATAAGTTTCCTGTAGTTGTGCCTTCATCACCGGATGGATATAGTCGAAACTGTTGGGATGGTGAAAGCGTTGAATATATTCGCGCATCATGCCCGACTTGGCCACGCCTGGGCGGATGATAGAGCTGGCGGCCACCAGTGTGAGGTAGTTGTCGCATTGCAGCTTGCGCAAAAGGCCACGCATGGCCGGACTTTCAATATAAAAGCAGCCGTTGGTTTCGGCACGTCGCAGCTGGTCTTTCACCTTAGGATCGTCCTTAAATTGCTGCACCTGATGCACATCAATGGTGATGCGGCGGTTTTCTTTGATGATGTCGGCGGCTTCTTTGATATGTCCGATGCCGCGCTGGCTCAGTATGTCAAGCTTTTCGTAGCCCAGCTCTTCGGAAACGTACATATCCCATTGGGTGGTAACAAAGCCTTTAGGCGGCATATCGAGGGCTACATAATTGGTGATTGGTTCCTCAGAAATGAGTATGCCACCTGCGTGAATGCTGCGCTGGTTGGGGAAGTCAACGATTTGCTGTGCCAGTTCGTGGATGTGTTGTGTGATTTTGTTGAGGGTGTGGTAGCGCACAGGATTGCTGACCAGCTCATCAATTTCTGCTTTGGGCAAACCATGAACTTTGCCTAATTCTCTGTAAATAGATTTCCCCCTGAAGGTGGAAATAGTGCCTAAAAGTGCGGTATGTTTATGGCCGTAACGCTTGAAAATATAATCAATCACCTCATCGCGTTCTTTCCAGGAGTAGTCGATGTCGAAATCGGGCGGACTGCTGCGCTTGGGATTTAGAAAACGTTCAAAATACAAATCCAGCTCAATGGGATCCACATCGGTGATGCGCAGGCAATAGGCCACAACGCTGTTGGCGCCGCTGCCACGTCCCACGTGATAAAAACCGCGCGACATGGAATAGCGGATCACATCCCAGGTGATAAGAAAATAGGCTGAAAAACCCAGCTTGTCGATGATAGCCAGCTCGTCTTCAACGCGTTGCTGCGCAATGGTATTTTCGTGTCCATAGCGATAATGCAAGCCGTCGTAAGCCAGTTTGTGCAGCAGCTCTCGATCATCAGAAGCCTTTCCGGTGAAGGTCTTTTTGTTTTTGATGGTGTTGAAATCAAAATCTATCTCGCAATCGTTGAGTAGCTTTTCTGTGGTTTTGAGCAAGCCCGGATACAAAGCAAAAGCGGCTTTTAGCCGGAGTGGCAGCTGCATAAACTCATCAGCGGAAGCAAATTGGTCAGGATTTAGCTTGCTTAACAAGCTGTTGTGGTCGATGGCACGCAGATTTTGATGCACATACCAGCTTTTTTCGTCGCTGAAAGTTACGGGCTGCATCAGCACCAGCTTTTCCTGCTTAAAACGCAAGTCGGAATTTAAAAGCCTGGCAACCTGCGACAGCCGAACTCCCAAAAACTCATGCCCGCGCAGTTGTCCTGCTTTTTTGCTTCCTGCTGGATAAATCACATAAACCTGCTCAAAATCCGGTGCTGTTTCCGGGTAAGGTTCTTTACTTAGGTTGTGTTGGGTGAGCATCTCGTTCAGCTCCCTGAAACCAGCGTTGTTGATGGCCAACGCTACATATTGTAATTGGTCGCCATTGCGAAATTCCACGCCGGCAACTGGCCTGATACCTTGCTTGCGGCATTCGCGCACAAAATCGACCATGCCCATGCTGTTGTTGATGTCGGTGAGTGCCAGTGTTTGCACGCCTCTTTCTTTGGCCTGGCTCACCAAGGTTTCAACAGGCAGCGTGCCATAACGAAGGCTGTAATAGCTGTGGTTATTGAGATACATAATCAGCAGCTTTTGAGCGTGAAACAACAGACCGTAGAGCAAATAGCGGGAGAGGAGTGGTGAGGGATTTTCGGTAGCGGTTCATTATGAGTAGGAAAGCGGATAAATGATTAATATTGCGTCAAAAATAACGATGTTAAGTTAATCATTTAAAAAAAGCTGTCAAGTAGAAATACGTTTTTTTTTGATAAAAACGGCTATCTCAATAGAAACCAAGCCTTCTGAATTTGTAAAAATTTTAGTAAAAAGAAAACAGGAAAATGCCGGCAACTAAAAAAAGTAATGCCAGAGTGTAATCTCATACTGAGAACTCCTGTCCTATCGTGATCTAATAATGTCGCGACTTATCACGAAAGTAGAGCATGAGCGTCACGCAGGGAGGAGCTTCCTGTATGGGAAAACCTATGAACCCGTAAACTCTTAAAACTCTACGACAATTTTATTTAACGAACGAAAACTGCTAACAAACTGAATGTCTGTTGATAGGGTAGGAGCTTAGAATCTCATGCTTTATCAAAAAACCAACAGAATTGAAAGTGACAAGAAATTCGTTGAAGCAGAAAGACTTAAGAAAGAAATTGATGCGCTCGAAAAGTAATAAATACATATTAAACGCCTGCCTGCCTGAAGCTTACAAGTTGTTGCTGCTGCTCATCCCACAAACGTAATTTTAGGGTATGAAAGCTATTCATCAAGGTTACAGGAACCAACTGATGAAAAGCCTCGTTTTCGTTGTGACAGCGTTCCAGCTTGTAGTTCGGGATTTTCGAGCTCAGGTGATGGATGTGATGAAAGCCAATATTTCCAGAAAACCATTGCAGCACTTTGGGTAGTTTCAGGTAAGAAGCACCGGTAATCGCTACTGTGCTGTAGTCCCAAACATCGTCGCGGTACCAATGCACATCAGGGAATTGATGCTGCACATAAAACAAAAATACGCCTGCGGCAGCGGCAAAATAAATTATTCCGAGCTGAATCAGCAAAAAGGCCTTCAAGCCGATAAGCCAGCTCACGCCTAAGAAGAGTGCCAGCAATCCGAGATTGGTTAAATAAACGCTGATACGTTCGCGGCGGCTAAACCCCTTGCGGGCAAAGCGGTTACTGACCAAAAACATCAGCGGAGCTCCCACCAAAAACATGATGATTGGATTGCGATAAACGCGGTACCAACGCTGTTTTCTTGGTGATAATTCCTTGAATTCTTCTACCGTTAAAGTCCAGACATCACCAACGCCACGTTTGTCAAGGTTTCCGGAAGTGCGGTGATGAATCAGATGCGCATGGTGCCAGCGGTGATAAGGCGTAAAAGTGAGTACACCCAAAATAACACCAACAATATCATTAGCTATTTTTGACTTAAAAAAGGCGCCATGTCCGCAATCGTGGAAAATGATAAATAAGCGAGCCGTGAATCCGGCGGCCAAAACAATTAACGGAATTATCAATAAAAAAGAAAACTGGATGAGATAGGCCATCGCTACCCAAAGGCCAATATATGGAAGTAAAGTATTGATAATCTGCCATATACTCTTGCCAATGGCGGGGGTGTTATAGTTTCTGATAAGTTTAAGCAAAAACTTAAAGCCCACTTCTTGATGTGGTTGTGGTTGCATATTTTTCTGCAAAGGTAAGTCGGTTTGGGTTTACATATCGAAGTATAAGCATATTTAAATATTTTTTAACAAGATTTATGCTCCTATCATTGCGGGAATTTTACAATTCGTGCTGTGATTTTTATCCTAATTTCTGAATTAATTAGATTCCTAATAATATAAGGAGTAAAAAACTGATGATTTCGGCAGAACCTCTATTTTTGCACACACCGAAATACTACTTTCGTTTTTTTAAATTATGCAAACAGCTAACTCACAGCACAAACGCTACGCCATCATTGATGTTGAAACCACCGGTTTGAAAGCCGGTCAGGAGAAGATTACCGAGATTGCGGTGGTTATTCACGATGGAAAGCAGGTGTTGGACACTTTTAGCTCACTTATAAATCCGGAGAAAAATATTCCTTACCGCATCACACAGCTCACGGGCATCAACGATCAGATGGTGGTGGGCGCACCCAAATTCTATGAGATTGCCAAGCAATTGGTTGAACTTACCGACGACACCATTGTGGTGGGGCACAATGTGAGTTTCGACTACCGCTTTATTCAGGCTGAGTTTAAAAGTCTGGGTTACGATTTTAAGCGTCAAACTCTTGATACAGTAAGACTTAGTCGAAAATTAATTCCCGGGCAGCCTTCTTACAGCCTCGGAAAGCTTTGCCAGTCCATCAACATCAATATCGAGAACCGTCACCGTGCTCTTGGCGATGCCTTGGCTACTACCAAGCTTTTTGAGCTTCTGTGTAGCATGGAGGCTGAGCCGGAAAAGCTTAACTTGAAAGGAACAAACGCCAACCTGAGTCATTCGTTGATTGAAAAACTGCCCGAATCGCATGGCGTATATTATTTTTTTGACCACAGCGGCAAGCTGATTTACGTGGGCAAATCGGTAAATATTAAGTCGCGGGTGTTGCAGCACCTGAGCAACAACGGCACCCGCCGCGCTATTGAGATGAAACAGAATATTGCTGATATTGATTTCAAACTCACCGGCAACGAATTGGTAGCTTTGCTGCTGGAATCAGACGAGATTAAGAAGCAAAAACCGGTTTATAACAGGGCACAGCGCCGGGCATTTTTTAATTTTGGGCTGTATCATTTTGAAAATGAAGCCGGTTTTTTATGTCTCAAAGTGGCCAAGACCATTGATAAAATACAGCCACATTATACCTATGCTTCGGCTGCCGAGGCGCGTTCGCATCTCTTTATGCTGAGCGAGCGTTTTCAGCTTTGTCAGGGCTTAAATGGTTTATACCCAGGCAACGGGCCTTGTTTTCAATTCCAGATTGGGCAATGTTTGGGTGCCTGCTGCGGACAGGAAAAGCCCGAAACTTATAACCAGCGCGTGCAGGAAGCCTTGGAACGCTATCATTTTGATTATGAGAACTTCTTGATAGTTGAACAAGGCACATCCGAAGAGGAAAAAGCGGTGGTAAAAATTCAAAACGGTATTTACAGAGGATTTGGTTTTGTACCAACGGAAATGCTGCAAAACGGCTTTGAGTTGGCCGATGAATTTATCCGTGTTTATCCTGACAATCGTGATGTGCGCCAGATTATTCAAAGCTATATGCGGAAGCATCCGAAGCTAAAAATCATTCCTTTCGATCAGGTTTAGCAAGCTTTTCTAAACGAAAGAACTCACCAAAAAGCTTGATTTCCAAATTATTTTAGCTTTTTCGCCACTGCAATCCAAAATTATAGTATCTTTGCAGCGATTTCATGATTTGAGAATTTGCGATTTCGTTACTTATTTGATCTTTCGTTCAATTTTTCGTTACCCGCCTTGTTATTAAATCCTGATATTTTATAGATGTTACCAGTTGGTTGTGTAAATAGTTCTGTCAAATCTTGGCGAATTTTGTTTCTGACAGCAGGTTACAGATTTTTATTACTCATTTTAATTTTATTTACATGAACATTTATGTAGGAAATCTTGATTACAACATTAACGATCAAGATCTTGAACGTTTTTTCGCGGAATATGGTACCGTGGAATCAGCAAAAATTATCATTGACAAATACAATGGCCGTTCCAAAGGTTTTGGATTTGTAGAGATGAGCAATGAGGAAGAAGCACAAAAAGCCATTAAAGAGCTTAACGGTGCAACCCTCGAAAACAGAGAAATGGTAGTTAACGAAGCACGTCCAAAAACGGAAGCACCCCGCCGTCGTTACTAATCAATCTTAAAAACTTAAAGCGGTTGGGGGCTGTGTAAAATATTGCAATAGCCGACCAACCGCTTTTTCTTTTGATTATTAAAATCGTATTTTTCACTAAATCTAAATTATATACATGGCAAGATCACAGGAATCAATGAACAAAAAAGCTGTAAGACAGAAGAAAGAAAAGAAACGTAAAGACAAAGAAAAACGTCGCCTGGAAAGCAAAGATCAGGAGAGTAGCAGCTTTGATGATATGATTGCCTATGTTGATGAATTTGGAAATATCACCGATACGCCGCCCGATCCTAACCAGAAAAAAGAAGAGATTGATCTTGATTCTATTGAGGTGAGCGTGGCCAAGAGCGACCCTAACGATAAGCCCGACCTCGTGCGCAAAGGCATTGTAAGTTTTTACAACGATGCCAAAGGCTTTGGATTTATTCGCGACTTGGAAACAGACCAAAGGGTTTTTGTGCATACCTCAAACCTGTTAGAAGAGATTAAAGAGAATAATATGGTGAAGTTCGAGATTGGCAAAGGGCCAAAAGGGCCAACTGCCATGGAGGTTTCCGTAGTTCGCTAAAATCACCCATTTCTTTTAGCTAAGCTCAACGCTACGAAAATGCGTTAAATATGCTACTTTTGTTTTTGGAAAACCTTGAATTCTAAAACGATGGGAGTGTATTACGCGCCAATCAAACCAGGCGATATTTATTTTTTACGCTTTGAAGCAGATAAGGCCTTCTTGGCTGATCGTGCGCTTTCATTTGATCAACTCGGACTGGCTGTTTTGCTAAAAACCTTTGAATCAAAGGCTTGCTGGCGTATAAGGGTAACACGCTACAAAACCGAAACGGCCTGTCTGCACGCCGAAATTCTTTCTTATTTTGCCAATAGCCCGGCATTGGATGAGCTTCCCGACGAGGAAACCAACGCGGCGCTAAACCGTGTGGAACAAGTTAAGTTTCGGCATATTGATACCGACGGACTGCTGAAAAGTGCTGCCGGAAACCGATTGCCACGGATTGCGGTGCGTGGCATTTCAGAGATAGATGACGATGTCGACGAAGAAACGCAAGAAGAACTGCCGTTAGACAAATCCGATGACCAAAAAGCGACTTTTCAAATTCTTCAGAAACAATTTGAAGTGCCGATCAGTGCACTAAGGTTTCAGCTAGGCGCGGTGAGTTTTAACCATCAGTTTAATTTTTTTGATGAACCGGTAAGTTTTCTAATCCATAACTATGAGCTGCGTGAAGAGTTTGATGCTGTAAAAAATTACTTCGCCAATGTGCTGAAAACCAATAATATTACTGTGATTGCAAAGCTTGAATTACACAACGACACACTCACGGTTTTGGAAGCCAATTCGCCTGAAATCAGTAAAATTGACAAAAAACTTATCGAGAGTTTTCGTTTTGAGTTTGTGGCCGACATGAAAAAGAAAAAGTTTATGATCGACATCGACCAGTCGCTGTTTACCATGGACGAGCTTTTTGCCGCCTATGCAGATGATGGGTTCAATTCTAACACCTTTTTTCAGAACGAACAGGATTTGATGGATAGCTTGCTGCAAATAACCGACACCAAACATTATCGCAACCTGCGCTATCTTTCCAGCATTCATGCGCATCATATTATGAAACTGCGCTTTGTATTGCAGCCCTTTTCATTCGTGTTTTTGGTAGAAGGCGAAAAACAATATCACCTGATTTGGGAAACCCTCGACACCGAGGAAGCCACTTATGTGTGGCATGCCGACAAAAACTTGCCGGCTTTGAAACAAAGTGCGCGCAAGTTGGAAGATATTCTGAGCGTGATAAAAGCGCAGGGTAAAATCGCTTATATCAACAGCAGTGAAGACCCTTTCCGACGTATTTACCACGATTATTCTGAGCTCGTTGACGGCTTCGTAAAATGGAAAGCCGAGCTGGAGCAATACCTGAGTTAAGTTTTTATATAGATGTCGGAAAGCGAAACAGGATTTGAGTTTGTTTGCCTTCTTTTATTTCTATTTCACTTGATGTAGATGACCTCCGGCCTTTCCACAAAACTGTCTTATCTTTGTGCCTCAAAATGATTATCCGCATGAAGCTTTCGATTGTAATTGTAAACTACAATGTAGAGCATTTCCTCGAGCAATGTTTGTACTCGGTGCGCAAGGCTGTCAAAAATTTGGAAGCTGAGGTATTTGTGGTCGATAACAATTCTGTGGATGGCTCCTTGCGTATGCTGCGCGAAAAATTCCCAGAAGTTATTCTAATTGACAACAAAGTTAATGTAGGTTTTAGCAAGGCTAATAATCAGGCTATCAGGCAATCGAAAGGTGAATATGTGTTGTTGCTCAATCCTGATACCGTGGTGGAGGATGATACTTTTACCAAAGTGCTTGACTTTATGGATGCACATCCCGACGCGGGCGGCCTGGGTGTGAAAATGGTTGATGGCAAAGGAAATTTCTTGCCCGAGAGCAAGCGCGGACTGCCAACACCTATCACTGCTTTTTACAAGATTTTTGGTTTTGCGAGCCTTTTTCCGCGCTCAAAACGTTTTTCGAAATACCATTTAGGTTATCTAGATAAAAACCAAACCCACGAAGTTGATGTGCTTGCCGGTGCTTTTATGCTTATGCGCATGTCAGTACTCGACGAGGTTGGCCTGCTCGACGAGGCTTTCTTTATGTACGGCGAAGATATTGACCTGTCCTACCGTATCACGCTGGGCGGATATAAAAATTATTATTTCCCCGAGACGCGCATCATTCATTATAAAGGTGAAAGCACCAAGAAAAGTAGCGTAAATTATGTGTTTGTTTTTTACAATGCGATGATCATTTTTGCTCGGAAGCATTTTAGCCAGAAACGGGCCTCTACCTTTACTTTTTTAATCAATATCGCTATTTATTTCAGGGCTGCAATGGCTATTGGAGCGCGTTTTATCAAGCGTGCCAGGCTGCCTTTTGCCGATGCGCTTTTCGGCTTTGCCGGATTGCTGGCTATCAAAAATTATTGGGGAGAGTTTACCATTTATCGCGAAGGCGGCGACTATCCGCTGGTGCTGGTGACAGTTGTGCTGCCCGCTTATTTGCTAATCTGGTTGCTGTCGGTGTTTTTCAGCGGAGGCTACGACAAGCCATTTCAGATTCCCAAAGCATTGCGCGGACTTGGCATCGGCAGTTTACTGATTTTGGTGCTTTATGCGCTGCTGCCCGAAAACTTACGTTTCTCGCGTGCTCTGATTTTGCTCGGAATGCTTTGGCTGGGTGCTGTTGTTAGTATCAATCGTTTTGTGGGCTACATGCTCAAGGCAGAAGGTTTTACTTTTGGTGGCGATCTGAAGAAACGTTTTTTAGTGATTGGCCATGCCGATGAGGCAATGCGCGTTGATAGCCTGCTGAAAAGTACTGCCATTAAACCTGATTTTATTGGCCTCGTGGAAACGGATTCGAAGACTACGCTACCCGATGAATTTATAGGACACATTTATCAGGTGCCTGAAATGATTCAGATTTATGGCATCAATGAAGTGATTTTTTGCTCCAAAGATATTCCACACCAGCTTATTATCGATAAAATGGTTGACTGGCACGCTGCCGGTGTTGACTACAAAATTGCACCCGAAGACAGTCTTTCTATCATCGGAAGTAATTCGATAAATACACGTGGTGACCTTTATACAATAGGAATTGACGCTATTGATTCGCGTAGTAACAGGCGCAGCAAACGGCTGTTTGACGTGGTTTCAGCAACTTTGAGTATAGCTTCCTGGCCGCTTACTTTATGGTTTGTAAACAAACCTTTTGGATTTCTTGCCAATGCGCTTTTGGTACTTTGGGGCCGTAAAACCTGGGTAGGTTATTGTGGCAGCAATAGCGAAGCTGGGAAGCGGCTTCCTGTCATTCGCAAAGGCGTGATTTGTCCGGGATCAGTGTTCAAAAACTTCCGTGAAACCGAAGAAATGAACCAACGCATCAACCTTTTCTATGCCCGAGATTATAACGTTTGGAAAGATTTTGGGTTGTTTTTCAGAGCTTTCCGGAAACTGGGCAGCTAAATTTGATCGAAAAATATTAATGCTTCAGCTCACGTGTTTTTTTATACCTTTGCGCCCTCTTAAACAGTACAAATAATTCTCTTTTCCATTATGCTCAGCAGAAGGCATCTCAGAGTCAAAGTTCTCCAGGCAGTTTACGCTTATTTTCAGTCCGGCAATCAGGATTTATACAAGGGCGAAAAGCAATTGATACTCAGTATCAATAAATTATATGAGTTATTTATCTGGCAGCTGTCCTTTTTAATTGAGCTGAGTCGCTTTGCCGAAAACAGGATGGAAGAGAACAAGAAAAAGCATTTCCCAACAGCAGAGGATCTCGAACCTAACCTTAGGTTTATTAATAATAGAGCACTTAAAAGTCTGAATGATAACAAAGATTTTAAGCGCTACGAAAATCTTTACAAAATCAATTGGAGCGAAGGTCAGGAGGTGGTCAGGAAGTTTTATAACCAGCTGCGCGAAACACCGGAATATCAAAAATATATGCATTCAGAGGTCAATGATTTTGAGGAAGATAAGAAATTCCTCATCCTGTTGGCCGAACGCTATTTTGCTGACCAGGAATTGCTGGAATCTTTTTATGAAGAAAAATCCATCTATTTTGTGGATGATTATCACTTGATTTCTTATCTGATTATCAAGTTTTTTAAAGGTATGAACGAAGATTTCAATGAGTGGACGGCCATGCCGGATATCTTAAAAACGGCCAAAGAGGAAGATAATGAAGACCTCGACTTTGTGAAAAAACTTTTCAGAAATACCCTTATCAAAGGCGAAGAATATGCAACGATGATTTCGGCTACCACGGCCAATTGGGAACAAGATCGTATCGCCGTGATGGATATGCTGATCTTGAAAATGGCACTGGCCGAGATTTTCACATTTCGATCTATTCCAATCAAAGTGAGCATGAACGAATATATCGACATCTCGAAATTTTACAGCACACCACGTAGTAAAATCTTCGTGAATGGTGTGCTTGATCGCCTGATTCAAACCCTCAAAGCAGAGGGGAAAATCGTTAAAACCGGTCGTGGTTTGCTCGAAAATTAACCCTTTTTGAAACCCTGATTTGAACGCTTTTGCGCTTTTTGTGTTACTTTTACACAAAGATCATCCAGATGCCGGCATTTTTCTCTACATTTTCACGTACTATAGTTTTGGTGTTGCTGCTGTGTTTTGTATCCAGACTTTTTGCACAAACCGAAATAATTGATATTGAATTGCTTACTGAAAGTCCCAAACAGTATGACAAGTTTGAATTGTCCGTTACTGTTGAAAGTACTGCCGATAATTTTTATGATTACGACAAAGCACTTTTAGAAGCTTTTTTCACCTCGCCTGATGGGCAAACGGAAATTATTGAAGGATTTTATTATCAAGATTTCCAAAAAGTCAATCCCGATGCACTTGAAGCAATGGGCGATCCGCATTTTCGCTTGCGGTTTAGTCCGCGAAAAGCTGGCAACTGGCAGTTTAGGCTCAAATATTCTGATGAGAGAGGCTCTGTTAATTCTGCTATTTCCAACTTTTTTGTTACTGCCACCGATCCGAAAGGTTTTTTAAAAGTTGCTGAAGATAAGCGGAGCCTGCGCGATGCTAATGGAAGTAAAGTATCGCTGATAGGTGAAAATATTGCCTGGACGAGTGATTTTCCGGACTACGATCCGATGGCGCATTACTTCACGAAACTGTCAGAAAATGGCGCCAACTTTGCTAAGCTAATGCTCACGCCTTGGGGCTATCACCTGGAATGGGGCAGAGGCGGATTGCGTAATTATGGGCCACGACAGCAGGATGCCTTTATGATCGACAGCCTTTTTAGGATGGCCCATACACAGGATTTATTTCTTCAACTGGCGTTTTCAATTCACAATGAACTGAATTTTGGCTTCGCACAAGAGGACTGGACATCAAATCCTTACAATATTAAAAATGGCGGATTTTGCACTTCGCCGCAAGATTTTTTCTCCAATGTTGATGCCAAGGCGGCCTACAAAAATCGGATGCGGTATATTTTAGCCCGCTGGGGATACGCTAAAAATTTGGCAGCTTGGGAGATTTTTTCTGAAACCGATAACTTCCCATTTTACATTGAAAAGCGGCAGTTAATCAGCCAATGGGTTATTGAAATGGCTGAATGGTTGCAGCAACACGATCCATACAACCACCTTGTTTCGGCGGGTTTCGCCCTTCCGGAAAGCGAGCCACTGGTTTGGAAGCATCCCGCCATAGATTTTACACAGCTTCATTTATACAATAAATCCGCCGATATTTCCGGCGAAGTTTTTCGGCAGATTAATATGTACACCAAAAATTACGACAAGCCGGTTTTGGTCGGCGAATTTGGGCTTGGACATATCAGCGATTCCATGGCAATACTTGATTCAGGTGGTATCGCGTTGCACAATGCTTTGTGGACTTCAGCGCTCACAGGTACTATGGGGACAGTGGTTCCCTGGTATTGGGAAGAATATATTGACCGGCTTGATTTATATACCCATTTTGGGGCAGTTGCCCGTGTTTTGAGCGAAATGCCAGAAGACAATGCAAATCCTGTTCACCTGCAAACCCGACATGAAACAAAGGATGATTGGACAATAAAACCCAATTTCTTTAGCCTCACAGTAGCTTCACCTTCCCGCATTTTCGAGTGGCACAGCACAGGCCAAATGGTTCCTTCTGGTGATAGTTTAAATAGTTTTCTTTACGGACCTCTATCCATTTTTGCCGGCTTGCGCAATCCGCCAAGCTTCAAAGGAAACTTCACCGAAAAAACGGTTTTGGTTATAGAAACAGGAAGTCAGGTTAATCATGCATTACTGCAAGTAACTTTAGATCAGGCTGTTGTGTTTGAAAAGCTCGTTGAGGCTTCCAAAAGTTATTTTATTGAGATTCCTGCCGGATTTCATCAGCTTAGGCTGGATAATATGGGAGCAGGCTTTGCCAGTGTACTGGAAATTGAGCAGCTTACCTTGGGAAATTATTTACCAAAAGTCAGGGCTTTTGGATTACTGCAGGATGACGGTATTTTGGTTTGGATTCATCACCGCGACCACAACTGGAAGTATTTGTACGACAATAATCAACTTCCCGAACCTGCCTCCACTGAAGTTATTTTACCACTCAAAACCGGTGCTTATCGGTTGGATTGGTATAATACCGACAGCGGAACTATCGACTCCGTAAGTATGGCCGAGGCTGTAAACGGAAGTTTAAACCTTTATTTACCACCCATGCAAGGCGATCTGGCGCTTAGTGCCAACTTCATCAATGATGTACGTGATTTCACACAATATCAAGGAGTTGTGGTGTATCCCAATCCTTCAAAAAGAAAATTCACTTTTGCTTTTGAACTGGAAAAACCTGTGCCAGTGAGTCTTGAAATTGTTGACTTACATGGGCGAATTGTTTTTCGCACGCACAAGGCCAACACCAAAAAAGGAGTGAATCAGATCACCTGGAAAATAGATCAGCCCGGTTTTGGTGTGCTGGAAAAAGCCAAAACAGGACTTTATATTTACCGACTCGTTATGCCAAAGCGAACAATTACAGGCAAATTGATGGTCACGGAATGATTCAGAAAAGTTATTTTTTGATTTCTTTTTAAATTTATTTTGTAAGGCAACGGGCTGTTAACCTTGAATTCATTAAATTTGCAGTAAAAGCTTGATTTAATTGTTATTACATTAACAGCACAAAATAATTTCAAAAACAAGACAGTATGAAGGTATTTGATTTAGACATGATTAAAGGTGTTTACAGCCGTATGCCCGAGCATATCGACAACGCTCGAAAACTTTTAGACCGCCCGTTAACGCTCACCGAAAAAATTCTTTACAGCCATCTTTCGGAAGCTTTGCCTGCCACAGCTTATGAGCGCGGAAAATCTTACGTTGATTTTAATCCCGACCGGGTAGCCATGCAGGATGCTACGGCTCAAATGGCACTGCTGCAATTTATGCAGGCCGGAAAAGCTAAGGCTGCCGTGCCTTCTACCGTGCATTGCGACCATTTGATTCAGGCAAAAGTAGGTGCCGAAGCCGACCTCAAAAATGCCAAAGACACCAATAAAGAGGTTTTTGACTTTCTGGCTAAGGTCTCCAATAAATATGGGATTGGTTTTTGGAAACCCGGCGCGGGTATTATTCACCAGGTGGTGATAGAAAACTATGCTTTCCCCGGCGGGATGATGATTGGAACCGACTCGCATACCGTAAACGCTGGTGGTCTGGGCATGATAGCCATTGGTGTGGGCGGTGCCGATGCCGTTGACGTGATGGCCGGAATGCCTTGGGAACTCAAGTTTCCGAAACTAATTGGTGTAAAACTCACTGGAAAATTAAGCGGCTGGACTTCCTCCAAAGACGTGATTTTGAAAGTTGCCGGCATACTCACCGTAAAAGGCGGCACCGGTGCTATCGTTGAATATTTTGGCGAAGGCGCCCAGTCACTTTCCTGCACCGGGAAAGGCACGATTTGTAATATGGGTGCCGAAATTGGTGCTACAACTTCTCTGTTTGGCTACGACACCAAAATGGCTGAATACCTGCGCGGAACAAACCGCATGGAGGTGGCTAACGAAGCTGACCGCGTTGCCGAACACCTCACTGCCGACCCGGAAGTTTATGACAATCCACATAAGTATTTTGATCAGGTTATCGAAATCAACCTCAGTGAGTTAGAGCCTCATATTAATGGTCCTTTTACTCCTGATTTAGCCACTCCCGTTTCAAAATTTGCCGAGGCAGTAAAAGCTAATGGTTGGCCCGAAACATTGGAGGTTGGTCTTATCGGTTCCTGCACAAACTCCTCTTACGAAGATATTTCAAGGGCGGCTTCCATCGCCAAACAAGCTACTGACAAAAGGCTCAAGGTGAAGGCGGAATACACCGTGACGCCTGGTTCTGAAATGGTGCGATATACCGTTGCCCGCGACGGCTACCTGAAAACGTTTGAAGAAATCGGTGGAGTCGTGCTGGCCAATGCCTGTGGACCGTGTATCGGTCAGTGGGCGCGTCACAATGCCGATAAAGGAGAGAAAAACTCTATTATGACCTCTTTCAACCGCAACTTTGCCAAGCGCAACGACGGAAATCCCAATACCCACGGCTTTGTGGCTTCTCCGGAAATTACTACCGCCTTTGCAATTGCTGGTACTTTGCTGTTTAATCCAATGACAGACTATCTCGAAAATGAAGCCGGCGAAAAAGTGAAACTTGATGAGCCTAAAGGAATTGAGTTTCCTCCAAGGGGTTTTGCTGTTGAAGATAATGGCTATCAGGAACCTGCCAAAGACGGTTCAGAAATTGAAATTAATGTAGCTTCGGATTCAAACCGCTTGCAGCTTTTGGATCCTTTCAAAGCCTGGGATGGCAAAGATATCACAGGAATGTATCTGCTAATCAAGGCCAAAGGAAAATGTACAACTGACCACATTTCCATGGCTGGCCCCTGGTTGCGCTACCGTGGCCATCTCGAAAATATCTCACAGAACCTGTTGATTGGCGCTGTTAATTATTTTGGCGAAGCAACAAATGCAGTGAAAAATCAAATCACCGGCGCTATTGATACCGTACCGGATGCTGCTAAAAGCTACAGAGAAAGTGGCTTTGGATCGATAATCGTTGGCGATGAAAACTATGGCGAAGGCTCCTCACGCGAACATGCTGCTATGGAACCACGTTTTATGGGTGCAAAAGTAGTGCTGGTAAAATCTTTTGCCCGTATACACGAAACAAACCTTAAAAAGCAGGGAATGTTGGGCATAACCTTTGCAGATAAAGACGATTACAACAAAATTCTGGAAGATGACCGCATTGATATTCTCGGTTTGGAAAACTTTGCCCCTGGCAAACCTCTCATCGTGAAACTCAATCATGCCGATGGCTCCACCGACAGTTTTGAAGTTAACCACACCTATAATGTAAACCAGATAGAATGGTTCAAAGCCGGAAGTGCCCTGAATTTGATTAAAAAGTTACAGCAGTAGGCTAATAACCTATTCAAGCCCGAATAATTTTCTATTTTTCGGGCTTGTTTTATAAACATGTCAAGGCCTTTCAATCAATTTAAGACCAATTTTATGAAGATTTTTCTACTTTCTCTTTTAAGTTTTTTCGTGCTTCAATTTGCTGCCACAGCACAAGATACTTTTAGTATTGTTGCAGTGGATACCCTCACTGGAGAGGTGGGAAGTGCCGGTGCCAGTTGCCTTGATAACAGTGCTATTGCCGGTGGAGCTATAATTATCAGCGATATTATTCCCGGTCGCGGTGCCATTCACACACAATCTTACTGGCATCCAACCAATCAGGCCAATGCTCACCAAAAGATGCTTGAAGGCTTGTCGCCTGAAGAAATTATCAACTGGCTCGAAAATAACGACGTTCAAAATCAGCCCGGTCGCCGTCAATACGGAATCGTGGATTTTGATGAAGCCGGAAGCTCCAGGTCAGCGGCTTTTACCGGTGTAAACTGTATGGATTGGAAAGGTCATTACACCGGAGCAAACTACAGCATCCAAGGCAATATTTTACTTGGTCAGGCAATTATAGATAGCATTGAAGCCCGATTTTTGCGTACTGAGGGTAGTCTGGCTGATAAGCTGATGGCGGCTTTGCAAGGCGCAAACGTGGTGGGCGCCGATACGCGTTGCGCCCCTGAAGGCGTGTCGTCTTTGTCAGCATTTCTGAGAGTAGCACAAGCTGACAATGAGGCGGATAGCTTGTATCTCGATCTCAATGTGCCAGAAACTCCTGACGGCGTTGAGCCAATAGATGAATTGCAAACGCTTTATAATGAGTGGCTAAACTGGGTAGGACAGCAAGAAAAGCAAGCTGATAATCAACTTTTTGAGGTTTTCCCAAACCCTGCGCAGCAGTGGGTTCAATTTCGGCATACACTACAAAAAACAGAACAGCTTGAAGTAGAATTGCTTGATTTGCAAGGGCGGCTACTGGAAAAAGTTTCTGTGGATAACTCAAGCGGTAGAATTAATGTAAAAGACATTAAACCAGGGTTATACATACTAAACCTGAAGCAAGGCGAACGTGTTTTGGCATCCCGAAAAATATACCGTTCATTATAAATTGTTTTTGCGCAAATTCTTGGAATAATAAAACGGCTGTAATCACGTTAACAAAGCACGTCCACGGCAATAACGAATTGACTATATTGTGAAAAAATTACCATTCCTATTACTTCTTATTTCAAGTTTTATTGTTAGCATAAACTTGCAAGCCCAGAAAACCAACAAAGGGACTTATAGTTTTATTGATGCCACCAATTCGGCACGTGTAGCGGCTTTAGGTGGTTCGATGGTGCCAATTGACGACGCTGACATACAACTTGGAATCTACAATCCAGCTTTGATAAATCAGGAGATGAGTGGGAAGTTGGCCCTGTCGTACGTAGATTATTTTTCTGACATTAATTTTGCTACCGTGCAGTATGCCAGGTCGTTTGAGAAAGTCGGAAATTTTTCTGCCAGCTTGCAGTACCACAATTATGGCAGCTTTGATTATGCCGACGAAGGCGGGCTTACAGGCGGCAGTTTCAATGCAGCAGATTATGCGTTTATAATAGGTTGGGGTCGCCAGTTAGATTCCAGTTTTAGCATTGGCGCTAACGCCAAATTTTTAGGAACCCAATACGAAAGTTACGGTTCCATTGCTATGGCGGTGGATGTTGCCGGAACTTACAGAACAAAAACAGGCTGGCTTTTGTCGCTCACGGCACGAAATATCGGCACAGAGCTAAAGTCGCAGTTTGATGGAGGCGAAGGCAGTCTGCCCTTTAGCATGCAGTTTGGAGTTTCAAAACGCCTGGATCATGTGCCTTTCCGCTTTATGGTGCTTTTTGATAATTTACAGAAATGGGATTTAACCTATGAAGATCCGCTTGATCTGGAAGGAAATATCGACCCGATAACCGGCGAATTGCAGAAAAAAGAAGGTTTGGCGGATTTTGGTGATCAACTGATGCGTCACATTATTATTGGAGGAGAATTTTATATCGGAAAAAATCTGGTGCTTCGCGGCAGCTACAATTACAAACGCCGCCAGGAGATGAAAATCCCGGATAAGCTTGGTATGGTTGGCTTTGCATGGGGTGTTGGCATTCGCATTTCCAAATTTCAAATCAACTATTCACGCTCTACCTACCACGTTATTGGCTCGCCAAACTACATCAGTATTGTTACCAATTTGAGCGACTTTAGAAATTAGATTTCGCATTTCAGCTTTTGGATTGTATTTTTGCAGCAAGCGAATCCTGATATGCACCTCAAAAACCTTAAACTATCTAATTTTAAAAATTACGAAACAGCTGAATTGCAGTTCTCTGAAAAGATAAACTGCTTTATCGGCGCCAATGGCGCGGGCAAAACCAACATCCTCGATGCCATTTATTACCTCTCTTTTTGCAAAAGTTATTTTAATGCCAGCGATCAGCAAAATATTTTGCATGAAGCGCCTTATTTCACTATTCACGGGCAATATTTAAGGCCAGGTATGGAAACCGATCTGGTGAGTTGTGTACAAAAAAGGAGTCAAAAAAAGCTTTTTCAACGCAATAAAAAAACCTACGACAGGCTGGCCGACCATATCGGTAAAATTCCTTTAGTGATGATTTCGCCTTATGACCGCGACCTGATTAACGATGGCAGCGACTTACGACGTAAATTTATTGACGGCGTTATTTCGCAGTTCAGTCCGCCCTATCTGGATGCGCTATTGCAGTATAATAAGGCTTTAGGACAGCGAAATGCGCTGCTGAAGCAATTTGGCGATCAGGGTAAATTCGACCGGGAATTGTTGGCTTTGTGGGAACAACAGATGCTGAAGCCGGCTAAGGTTATTTTTGAAATGCGAAGTAATTTTTTAGCAGATTTTCAACTGATATTTCAAAAATATTACGAGATTGTTTCCGGTGGTAAAGAGCAGGTAACGATCGTTTATGATTCAGGTATGCACAAGCAAAGTCTGGAAGTGCTTCTGGAACAAAGTCTTAGCCGTGATAGGGCGACACGTTACACCAATGTGGGCATCCATAAAGATGATTTGCTTTTTTTGATGAGCGATTTCCCTGTGAAACGCTTTGGATCGCAGGGACAGCAAAAATCTTTTGTGATCGCCGTCCGCCTGGCACAATACGAATTTACTTACAACAAAATGGGTTACCAGCCGATTTTACTTTTCGATGATATTTTCGATAAGCTAGACGATCAGCGTGTGGATCAGTTGGTTAAGTTGCTTGGGAATGATTATTTTGGCCAGATTTTTATTACTGACACCCAGCGACAACGCATCAATTATCTGTTTGAAGGAACCAACATAGATCATAAAATATTCAGCGTTGAGAACGGAGCAGTGCAGAGCAATCAAGAAGTTTAGTATTTTGTGCAAGAATAATTGAAAAAAGAAAGTTTATGTCAACACATAATGAAGAGCCATTGGGCGATGTAATTCGTCAGTTGTTAAAGGTATATGGCTGGGAATCAAAGTTGGATGAGGTTAAGCTGATCAATAGTTGGTCCAAAGTAATGGGAAAGAATATACAGCAGAAAACCCTTGACTTGCATGTGGAGAAAAAAGTGTTGTTTGTTCACCTGGATTCAGATGCCTTGAAACATGAACTTTCTTACGGTAAATCTTTGATCGTAAAAAACCTGAATGAGGAAGCCGGCAAAGAAGTGATACGCGAAGTGGTTTTTAGATAAGTAGTGCATGCATCCCGCCCTGGCGGAAAAATGGAGATAAAAATCAATTTCTTCAAACTCGGAAAACAGGCATCTAACTCCCTCATAAGTAATAAGTCTTTCAAATTATGGTGTTGGTAGCAAGAAATTGGCGGCTAATGCCTAAATTTGCACTTTATTCACAAATAACGAATTTTATGGCTAATACCTCAGATTTCAGAAATGGCTTGATTATCGAATTCAATGGTGATTTATATTCAATCGTAGAGTTTCAGCATGTAAAACCCGGTAAAGGCGCAGCTTTTGTGCGTACTAAACTTAGGAATTTAATGACAGGGAAGATTTTACCTAACACCTTTCCTGCTGGTAGTAAAATCAATATTCAGCGTGTAGAGCGCCGTCCGATGCAGTATTTGTATAACGATGGTCAGGATTACAACTTTATGAATAATGAAACTTTTGAGCAAATTCCGATAGCTGCACATCTGATAAACGCACCACAATTTCTTAAAGAAGGCGATATGGTTGAGGTGATGTATCATACCGACACAGATTCTGTGCTAAGCTGCGAACTGCCTTCTACTGTTGTTCTTACCGTTACTTATACCGAACCGGGCGAAAAAGGCAATACCGCAACAAATACCTATAAAGATGCCACCCTGGAAACGGAAGCTGTCATCAAAGTGCCTTTGTTTATCAATATTGGTGATAAAATAAAGGTGGATACCCGCGACGGAAGCTATTCGGAACGTGTTAAAGAATAAGTGCTTACATTAAAAAAAATATGAAATTTTCTCCTGTTTTACGCCTTGCCGAATTGGCAAAACGGCTACAGGCCGAATATGTTGGTGAGCCTGATTTTGTGATTAGCGGACTTAACGAAATCCACATGGTGGAACCCGGTGATATTACCTTTGTAGATCATCCAAAATACTACGACAAAGCACTTAGCTCAAAAGCTACCACTATTATCATCAATAAAAAAGTGGATTGTCCTGAAGGCAAAGCACTGATTTTTCACGAAAAGCCTTTCGATGCCTTCATTCAAATTATACAGGCCTACCGGCCTTTTGAAGCTGCAACGGCTGTAATTAGTCCTTCAGCAATTATTGGCGAGGGAACAATTATTCAACCTGGCGCTTTTATTGGAAACCATGTCACAATTGGTAAAAATTGTTTGATACATGCCAACGCGAGTATTTACGATCATACAATAATCGGTGATGACGTTATTGTGCATTCAAACAGCGTTTTAGGTGCTGATGCTTATTATTTTCAACGCCGACCCGAAGGCTACAAAAAGTTTGAATCCTGTGGACGTGTTATTATCGGCAACCGGGTTGAAGTGGGCGCGCTTTGCAGCATCGATAAGGGTGTTACCGGCGATACCATCATCGATGATGGCACAAAACTCGACAACCATTGCCAAGTGGGCCACGATACATATATCGGAAAAAACTGTCTGATTGGTTCTCATGCTGCTATTGCAGGCGTCACAAAAATTGAAGACGACGTCATAATTTGGGGCAGGGTGGCAATTAATAAAGACTTAGTAATTGGCAAAGCTGCTGTAATATTAGCCACTTCGGCAGTAGATAAATCTTTGCCCGGCGGCAAAACTTATTTCGGTGTGCCGGCTGACGAGGTGCGCAAAAAATGGCGCGAACTGGCCGCGCTCAAGCAGTTGCCTGATTTTATGGCTGGCAGGCGCTAAGGTTTTTAAGCGGAGATGTGATTAGTAACATTTCCCAAAGTGCGAGCCCACTTTTATGTGCAAAAAGTACCGTGAAACGTCCATTCAGTAATGGACTTTTCGCGTTTTTGTTAGCTTGAAACTTGAATAATAATTGATTGATTTAAAGCAAGTTGAGCGAGGTGCGTATAAGGTAAGTTAAAACTACAATCGCATGTTTACTACTATTTTTAGATACAAATCCAAGGTCACAATTATCTGTTAAATAGGCTATTGCATAGACAGATGCTATGTGTGTAATAATTTTTTATAAAATTATTGACTAATTGACCAAAATTCACTACTTTGCGGCATAAAATTTTAGAAAAGAAAATCAAAAAAATGGCAAAAAGCAATAAGTTAGTAACACCATTCTTGAAATGGGTTGGAGGCAAAAGACAACTTATGCATTCAATTGTTGAACATTTGCCGATAAACATAAAGGATTATAAATATGTTGAGCCATTTATCGGAGGTGGTGCTGTGTTTTTCAATCTTCAACCAAAAAATGCTATCATAAACGATTTAAATGATGAGTTGATAAATGTGTATTTAGTCATTAAAAATAATCTTGATGAATTAATAAGCGACTTGAAGAAACATAAAAATGAAGCTGAATATTTTTATGCAATTCGTGGATTAGACAGACAGGCTGATTTCAAAAATCTCACTAACATTCAAAGGGCATCGAGAGTAATTTTTCTAAATAAAACATGCTTTAACGGACTTTACAGGGTTAATAATGCTGGTGAATTTAATGCACCTTATGGCCGATATAAAAATCCGAATATTGTTAATGAACCAACTCTTAAAGCTGTTAATAAATTTCTGAATAGTAATAATATCGAAATAAAAAGTGGTGATTATATGGAAGTTCTGAAAGAGATAGATAAAAAATGTTTTGTTTATTTAGACCCACCTTATCATCCAATATCCATAAATTCAAACTTTACGGGTTATGTTCAGGGGGGGTGGAATATTTATGACCAAGTTGATTTAAAAACAGCTTGTGATGAATTGCATAAAAAAGGAATAAAATTTTTGCTTTCAAATTCATCTACTGGATTTATCGAAGATCTTTATAAAGATTATAACATATCAGTTGTAAAAGCTAATAGAGCCATTAATTCTAATGGTTTAAATAGGGGAGAAGTATTTAAAATGGCTGCATAATGGACTTGCAACTTAATTTAACTTTAGTGAAGAATTACACAAGTAATTCTCAAATAGCAAGAATATTGACAGAGAATTGGGTAAAGAATAATTCATTTTGCCCAAACTGTAATAGTTCTTATCTGTTACAGTTTAGTAATAATTCACCTGTAGCTGATTTTTATTGTAAAAATTGTTACCAAGAATATGAATTAAAAAGTAAAAATGGCTTATTATCGAATAAGATAGTTGATGGTGCTTATCACACAATGATTAATAGAATTGAAGCTGATAATAATCCTAATTTTTTCTTTTTAACTTATGACAAATCAATATGGTGTGTGATTGATTTTCTTATAATCCCTAAACATTATTTCGTTCCTGATTTTATTGAAAAAAGAAAATCTCTTTCCAAAAATTCAAAAAGAGCTGGGTGGACTGGATGCAATATATTATTAAGCAAAATACCCTCTTCTGGGAGAATATATCTTATTAAAAATTCAGAAATAATAAAGAGAGATTTAGTATTGGATAAATGGAAGGAAACTGAATTTTTAAAAAATCTAAATCAAAAATCAAGAGGTTGGTTAATTGATATCTTAAATTGTGTTGATTTAATTCCAAGTAAAAATTTCAAATTGGAGGACGTTTATAAATTTGAGTCTCATTTAAAATTAAAGTACCCAAATAATAATTTTATAAAAGATAAAATCAGACAACAACTTCAAATCTTACGAGATAAAGGTCTTATTGAATTTGTTTCAAGAGGAGTTTATAAAAAGAGAAAATAGCCATGATGATATACACAGGAAAAACAGCAAATACGCTCCTTCACCAAAATTTAGAAGATAGGAAAAGTAATATATGCAAAGGATACTTTTGCCAAGAAAATAGGTGGATTGCTTTTGATAATTCAACAGGAAATTGTTGGGTAGAGGAATTTTATACAGAGGAAAAAGCTATTTGTTGGTTGGAGAACTTTTTTGAAATTTCTGAGATTAAAAACTTTGAAGCTATAAAAATAAGCAGTCAACTAATTTTCATTCCAAATGATGGTTATTTAACCACTACGTATGAAAAAGAAATACTGACCTTAAAATTTTATCCATTCTTAGCTTGAGCGTTTAAGGAGAAAAGCATACAATTAGTATTGTATATCAGTATTCCTGCATAAATTCCTGCTATCTAAAAGTGAACAATTAACAGAAATCAAAATGGCTACAAGCATCCTAATTATTTACGTAGCAGTCATCGTATTTATTTGTCTTCAGATTGTCTTTTATTCGGAAACACCTAGTAAGGCATTGGGTTACTTGCTGTTAGTGGTTTTTCTTCCTATTTTCGGTGTGCTTGTCTATTTCAGCGTAGGCTTGAATTACAGAAAAAAGAAGCTGTACCGAAAGAAGCTGGAAATCGATGATTTGGCTTATCCTAAATTATCCCAAAAGCTTTTTAATTACACCTATGATACACTGTTAAATAATCAAGAAAAAATAGGATATTTTTATCGGTTAGCAACTTATTCAGAGCGGAAAAACCTTACGTCGGCCAATAATACCGCTACTTTGCTGGTTAATGGCGAAATGAAATTTCCGGATGTGGTTGAAAGCTTAAAAAATGCCAAACACCACATTCATATTGAGTATTATATTTACGAGAATGATAATATTGGCGAACAATTAGCTCAGTTGCTCATCCAAAAGGCACGTGAAGGAATACAGGTAAGGTTTATTTACGACGATTTTGGAAGCCGTAGAATCAGAAAAAATATTGTCAGGCAGATGAAAGAGGCTGGGGTAGAGGCCTATCCTTTTTATAAGGTAAAACTTATTATGCTTGCTAACCGGCTCAACTACAGGAATCACCGAAAGATTATTATAATTGATGGCTATATCGGGTATATTGGAGGCATCAATGTCTCAGACAAATATATCAATCAGCAGAAAAGTAAGGTGTTTTGGCGCGACACACACTTGAAAATTGTTGGAACTTCGGTAGTTAACTTGCAATTTGTTTTTTTAACTGACTGGAACTTTTGTGCCAACCAAACAATTAGTTTTTCAGACGATTACTTTCCTGTTGTAAATGAAAGTAAACCCTTTGGAAATCAGCTTATACAAGTGGTTTCAAGCGGGCCAGATTCAAAATACCCAAGTATAAAATACACCTTGATTCAGGCTATTTTGCGGGCAAAACATAAAATTCTTATCACAACACCTTATTTTATCCCCGACAAATCCTTCTTAGATGCCATCCTGATTGCTGCTATAAGTGGCGTAAACGTGAAATTATTGATGCCGGGTATTTCTGATTCTTTTATTGTAAACACAACTTCTCAGTCCTACTATCAGGAGCTGCTTGATGCTGGCGTGGAAATTTACACTTACACCAAAGGCTTTGTGCATGCAAAAACGATAGTATGCGACGAAAAGCTTGCTATCATTGGGACAGCAAATTTGGACAACAGAAGCTTCGACCTAAATTTTGAGATCAATGCGATGGTATTTGATAAAATAATTGCTAAAGAACTAGCTGAAATATTTAATCAGGATATCAGTATTTCAAAACAAATATTTTCTGAAGAATGGCGCAAAAGGCCTTTACACCGAAAGTTTACGGAACGGCTTTTAAATCTATTTTCTTCTTTGATGTAGGTAGAGGAATTTCATCATGATATTCTAAAAGCATAAACGCTTGAAAGGCTTAAATTGCAGATGTACATGCCGCAGCCTATACCTGGCAGGTGCAACACAAAAACAGCTAAACGTTAGGAGAACTCCCTAGCTGGAATAAGGTTTTATACTGGCACTAAGTGCCGCAAGAAGCCTTAATTGCTAAGCCACTCTATTTCGATAATTCAATTTCTGTTGAGATTGTATGATTACAATAGCTTGCATCACCGCCAAGATTACCTATTTTTTCACACGCGCACCCTCCTCCTTCAGCAAAAGCACATGTTGAGCAATTTACTCCGGTGCAAGATTCCCCTGGATTTGGCAATGCTGGTGCAAATTGATAGTCCCCATTTTTAAGCTGTTTAATTTCAACTTCTGTCCTAAACACAACATGGTTTCCATCTTCATCTATACCTTCTCCCTGAATATACTTTTTATTTAATAGTTGATCTTCAGTTATGGAGAAGTTTTTCATGTCTTTTATATTTTTAAAAATTGACTTTTTTAAAAATTCTTTTCTCAATAAAGCTGACTGATTTGTCGAAAAACCACTCATTTCTTTTACAGTAATTAATGAATTATCTTCTGTTAATTCTTTATTATCATTACTACAAGAAAAAAGAGTAAATGCCAAACATCAAATAGGTATGATTTTTAATAGTGCTTTCATGATATTAAGTTTTTAATTTTAGGAAATAATGAAATTTGCTGTAACTACCTAATCAGCAAATTAATTGCCTACACAAAGATACAACCTATTAGAAGCTTTTGTCAAACGAAAAGTCTATAGGCTTATTAATAGCGGATTAACAAAGCTTATCAACAAAACTTACTGCGTTTTTCTTAAACCAAGATTTCCAAACCTTTTGAGGCTTAAAACGACAGAAAAAAGCTTTCAAAGTAAAATAGGAGTGATAAATTTGCTTAAATGAGATACCCCAGTTGTCTATTCTTTTTTTGCAGATTGCGAATCATCGGAATCTGCAAGGCGAATATCTTCGCGATCAGCAAAATACAAATCCATAACGACAATTATTGCCATAGAACCCCAAACTGGCAACGAAAGCTTGTCGGTATCCAAGAAATTATTGAGAATACCATGCACAAAATAGCTAATCAGGGCAAGGGTTGCGGCAAGGGTGAGTATGCGGGCTTCTTTGTTACGCGCTCGTTTGTGGGTTTTTAGCCCGGAATACACCATCACACCTACCAACAAAAACACCAGCAGCATACCTATTACACCCATTTCTGAAAGTGGTCCGATATATTCGCTGTGGGCATTGCCACCGTCGCCAGCATTAGTGCTGATAATGGTTTTTTCTTGGGATCGCTGATAAGGTGCATAAACAAATTGATAAGTGCCTGGTCCCCAGCCAAAAAACGGTCTTTCGTTGTAAAGCCGGATAGCTGCCTGCCAGCGATTTATGCGTTCCAGGTTGGATGCATCTGAACTGATATTGGTGATTGAACGCACATGTTCTGCCAGGTTATTGGAAGAATCTTGTTTGTTTTTTTCCAGTGAATCAATAATCTGATGCTGAAATGAAAAAATTACAATAACAAAGGTCACAAAGGCAGCAAAGATCCATCTGAACTTGATGTGCAGAAGCACCACGATAAGCACGCCCAGCGCAGCAGCTATACTGATCCAGGCAGCTCTACTGAGCGATAAGATGGTTCCTATGGTTAATAAAACCACTACCGTTATTACAAAAAATCTTTGCCAGGATTTTAATCCCGGATAAAAGGCGTAAGCTACAGCATAGGTTAAATAAATAGCTAGTGCTGCGCCGTAAGCGGTGTGGTCGTTGTAAAAAGGCGACATCACCCAATGCGCCGAATCATCGCTGAATCCATAGCTGGCGTGGTTGATAACCGTGTAAAAAATGACGATTATCAAACTAAAAATATAGAGCCAGATAAACCAGTGTAAATTTGTTATACGTTTGAATACCAGGGCAGCCACAAAAAATGATGGGACAACAAACCAAAGCCGCGACAGGATGTATTTTACAGAAACCATCGGTATTTCGCTGGTAAAAGTGGTGATGATCATCCAGCCAAACATCCCGTAAATGACCAGTGCGATAGGATGCAACGCTATCTTTTTATCGTAATTACGTTCATAAAGAAACTTAGCTGTAAAAAGCACGAGTACGCCTGCCAGCATGGGTTCAACGGGTAGCGAGACAGCCAGGCCTACATCCATATCTTCAATGTTTATGGATAGCGGAGTAAGGAAGCTGATAAGTAATATTACTTTGTCAAGCGAGAAAATATACAGCAGCAAAATGCCTAAAACGATAGGTAAACTAAAGGCAAGGTAGAAATCTTTTTGCACCACGAGGTACAAATTGAGCGCAACAAATAAAGCTGCTGCCAGGTATAACCATGCTATTTTAACTCGTTTAGTCAATATAAAAATCCTTAGCTGCTTTGACGTGCGCCCATTAGACGACGTTTATTTTCGATGGCAAAAATCACTAAAATAGAAACAAGTAAAGCTCCTAATGCAGAAAGCGCAACGATTACCCATCTGACAGGATAGGCCTTTTTGTCGGAAGGAAATGGTGGTGAAATGATGTTGGAGTAGGTAAGATTTGATCTGTAGAAACGCATTTCCTGTTCGTAATCCACCTTAATATCTACGTAAGTACGTGATTCGTGTTGAAGCATTTCAACTGTAGTAAGCAGGTCGCCACCAAGTTTTTCTATATTGGTTTTGAGTTCGTTAACGCCTTTTGTATTCACATTACGGCTGTCTGAACCATCAAAAGTTTTCAAGAAGCCACGCATAATTTCCTGCGATTGTACGCTATAATCAATAAGGCCATAGGTCGTGCCGAGTTCTTCCAGCCGGTTTTTCAGTGAGTCGATTAATGCAATTTTCGCTTCAAGTTGTTTTTGATACATCAGTATCACTTCAAAACGCTTGTTTCTGTGCATCATGGCAGTTTTAATGTCATAGAATTCGAGTATAGAGCTAGCCATTTCAGCAGCAATTTCAGGGTCTTTGTCGGTTACTACTATCGAAATTGCTTCGTAAGGCGTTTTTCCAATCTTTACGTTATCGTGAAACCGTTTGAGTAAAACTGTTTTCCAGTATGGATAAGCAGGGTCTATCTCGTAATGTTCCAAGAGGTTAAAACGCTGAATTACTGAATCCACAATAATTTGTGACTGAATGATTTGCAGCATCTGCTCGGTCTCACTTTCATCGGAGTAGCTGTTGATATTAGCCGGATAAGCGATGGCTTCCGATTTGTATAAGGGCGTAATAAATGCAGGTCCTGAAAAAATCGCTCCAAAAATTACAGCCAAAATAAAAACAACTGCGAGATGGTATTTCCATTTATAAAGCAGCCGAATCAATGAAGTGTTGTTAAAATAATTATCCATCTTAATGTGATTATGCGCGGTTTTATTTTTTAAGCTTTTTTGTATTGTCTGGATGCTTTTTGCAAATTTGTGCCTGTCGTCATGCCGTTTAAACTTTTTTTTTGTGTAAGTCGTACAGTTGATTTGTCGATTACGGACAACACCAACAGCATCAGCACAAAGGTGCTAGCCAGTGCGATAGACATGATAAGCCAGCGTATGGGATATGATTTGCGTTCTGCTTCATACGCAGAGGTAACCACAAATTTGTGCGGCAGATTTTGGGTGGCATCCACTTTTGCTTCTTCATATTTTGCTTTAATCTGAGAAAGCTGCTTGCGCTCATGTTCCAAATTATCTCTTATTGAAACATAATCACCACCATAATCTGCCAAAATTTTCAGCCTTGCTTCCAGGGCTTTGATGCCGGCTTTATTGTCGCGAGCCAGTTCAATAGCCAATTGTTGGTTCATCATCTCGGCCTGGCTTTCGTAGTCGTGAATACCTAATCTGCGCAGCTTATTCAACGAGTCTTCCATCTGACTCACTTCTGATCGCAGCTTAAAATATTCTGATTCAACTATTTGATACGCCTTGAGCGAAACCTCTTTTCGCATATTATTCATGGTAGAATCAAAAAGTTCGGCAATGTCATTAGCAATTTTTGCTGCTACAACCGGACTTTTGTCTAAAACAGAAATTTTTACGGCAGTATATTCTGTCCGTCTGAATTTTATGCGATCTTCGTATGTCTCGTAAAGCTTGGTGTTGCGGTATTTCTCATTGGGTTTGATTTCGTAATGCGACATCAGGTCGTATTTTTCAATGATTTTGTCCTTGATTTTATTGGAGTTAAGGACTTGCAACATCTGCTCGGTCTGCTCGTCTTCACCAAATTCTAACAGGTCTCTTTTTGCCTGAAAACTGGTGCTCAGCAGTGCTTTCGAGATGGAATTTGTAGAAGTGGGATACAAAATTGTAACTGATTTATACAGTGGTGTTATAAAATAGGGAGACGTGAACACATAACTCAGCAAGGCCGTAACAGCCAAAACTATTAGGATAGGGTTTTTGTAATTGATTACCAACTTCAACAAGCTGAACGAGTTAATATCGCCTTTTGCCGGTTCTTGCATAGATTTCCTGATATTTTTAAAAGGTCGTCAAATGTACATGATTTTTTTTAATCGGAAGGCTTTAAAAGCTGTTCTCAGAAAATTCAATTTGAATTGTATCAAGAATATAAAAATTGACTTATAAAGATCAGTAGGCTAAGGTGTGAAAACGATGCACATAAATTGTTTAAATTTGTACGATCAACGTTATGAATTAAGTGTTTTTGGTTGATTTTTATTCTCGACTTTGTTTTGCCGGTTGTCCAAAAGTTCTCAAGTCGTAATTCCAACTTTTCATTTTCCGATCCCGCATTGGCGGGAGAGGGCATGAAAACGTTGATAAAGAAAATAAAACAAGAATTCTCGTTTTTGCATTTGACGTTTTATCAGACGTTCAAAGGTCAACGATCATGAGTTGTTCAACATTTTGATTTTTGAAGTTCTAATGGGGCGTTATTTGCCTTATAATGTTGATTACCAATAAAATATATTCAGATCAAATTTTTAAGCCAAAAACTATAGCTTAGATACTGTTTATCGCGAAGAATGACTATTTCAACCATTTGCGCTGATTTTGAATGAAAAATTCCTTGAACCTCTTCAAGGCTGAGCTGTGCCGCACCTTTGCCGTTGATTGCCACAACTATATCTCCCTGTAAAATTCCTGCTTTGGCAGCTGGCGAGCCTTCAAGCACATGAACTACACTAAAAGTCTTGAATTCCTTTCCTTCTGCTACCAAATTGAGGCCACTTTTGTTGTGGCTAAAGCTGCGGTGGTAATTGTAGTTTTTCTTCAAATACAATTTCTCCGATTTGTAATCGAGTATCAATGTAAAACGACTAAGTACTTCACCTCCAATCGAACCGATCCGGTCAGGAATCAATTGTTCTGCCGGTCGTAGGCTTGCGCCATAGGAGCTAACTACATTTTTAAAGTTGTATTTGCCCAGGCTAAAAAGCTTGATACGGCCTATCTTTCCATTTATAGCTCCCGAAATGCCCCAGCCCAGTATGGCAGGTAAGGTTTTTGACGGCAAGCTTATCTTATTGATGCTGTCGGGTTCAAGGAGCAGACTATGGCTGGCACCTGTATCTATCAAAAAACTTCCGGAAATTTTAGTGCCATCACTTTGAATTATTGCCGCGTTCAAATACGGACGGTCTTTAACAAGCTTGATGGGAAATATGCTGTAGCGGCTTGGAGGTTTATAGGTTTCGCTTTCAAATACTGTAATTTTTTTAGAAGAATAATCAATTTTTACAACAAAATGACTAAAGAAATCATAACCCAAAATTCCATGAACATCTTGGCCGATATGGCTTTGCAGATTAAGATAGTCCTCGCCCAAAACGATCAGCGTTTGTCCGCGTCCGGTAATTCCCGGCAGTTGCAGTTTGACATTGCTGGCAACAAAAGCCTCAATTTCACCGGATGTACCTAAGCCGCTAATTCTAACAGGCCTGTTATAAGCTACTTCTAAATGATGCTCGTTACCTTCTGTCAATAAGGTGGTACGCACGCCAGTATCGAGGAGAAACTTCATGCAAACGCTGTCATTAAGTAATACCGGTACGATCACAAGATTATTGATCAACTCAAAAGGGAAAACTGATTTCGTCTCGGAGCTGTCAATGCGGTAGCCGATAAACTGGCTGTGGGCTTGAAATCCCTGACTTATACATAAGAAAAGCAGCAGAAATTTATAATAAGTTTTAGAATACCTCCGCATGATTTTAGCAGATCAGTTTAGTTGATCTTTACAACAAAAGTAGCTTACTTTGGTTTCAATACCAATATTTGTTCTTTAATAGGGTGATATTCTTTTACTGCTTTAGGGCTGGTACTTAATTTAATATCAGGAATATACATTAGTTTATCAGGTGTTTACGAAGGCTGTTTTTGATTTTCTAATTGAAATTTTGTTGGGTATTCAAAAGACTTCATATCATGATCCAAATTTTATCGTTAGTGGCACGAGACATTGAAACTTTAAAGCAGAAGTAAAAAACATTACTTATTCTGTCGCGCAAAAAGTAGTTTGCTCAATTCGCCAAGGCGCAACAAACCACTAAAGAACGAAGCCAATAAACTGATGGTTCCGGCGATTATAAAGTTTACAATCCAGTGATAGGGCAACATGCGCGAAAAATAAGTAGCCAGAACGGCAATGCCCGCAAAGACTAACAGCCGCAGCCAAAAGTCAATCTTAAATTGAAGATGAAAGATTTTCCAGGCCAGCAAAAACTGCAGCAAAGCTGTAAAAACCTGCACGCTTAGGCTGGCATAAGCCGCGCCCAAAGCTTGCCAGTGCGGAATGAGTATAAAATTGACACCCACATTCAGTGCTACTCCTGTAGCGGCAACTAAGTTTAAGAGTTTCAAATTTCCATTGGCAGTGAGCAGCGTTCCAAAAATATAAGTAACCGAAACAGCCACAAAACTGCCCATCAGCAGCCTGAAAATTTGTGCAGACTCCAATATTCTGGTGTTAAACTGGCTTAGGGTTTCGGCGTCTTGCATGCCATAAAGCAACTGCATAATCTCGCTACTATAAAATATGGAAAGCACTGCAACTATACCCGACATGCTGATAATGAGCGTAAAAGATAGCTTTACTATTTCTTCTACCGATTGTTTCTTCTTGATCAAAGAGGCAAACATAGGTAGTAGTAGTACCGAAAAAAGTAACGAAATATTGTTTCCTGCATCCAGCAGCCTGAAAGCACGGCTGTAAATCCCGGTTTGTATTTTGCCGAGCTCGCCGCCCAAAATACGCTCTATCAACACGGGTTCCAGGCGGTTATAAAAACTCATCAACAACACCAACAATGCGAAAGGAATGCTTTTCTTGATAATCATCAGTGAGAAAGGCAGACTAAAGTGAAGCTTTATTTTGCCGGAATATTTCAGCACGATGTAGGTGGCCAGCACAACCGTTAACGCGTAGGCGAAAGTTTGGGCATACACATACCACTCAATCTTAAACCGCCCCTCGAAATAGCCCGACCACAGCAAAAAGCTACAGATGATGATCATCAGTAAACGATCAAAAACGGATAAAAGGCTGTCGGTTTTGAACAGCAGCAATCCCGAAATATTCGAGCGCAGGTATAGTATAAACGAGAGCAACACCTGGTTGATGCCCACCCAGGCCAGCAATTTTAGCTGAGATCCGTCGTAACCGATAAGGTAGCCGATTAAAAAGATGACCAATCCGTAAACCATAACTAACAACATTTTCACGACGGCGATGCCGGCCAGGTGCTTGTTGAGAAGCTGGTTGTTTTGGGCAATATTTTTGTTATTGAAATTGGTGATGCCCATGTCGAGCAAGATGTAAAACAGAAACGAGAAGCTAAAAATGGAGGAGTAAAAACCATAGCTCGCATCGCCCACTGTGTTTTGCACAGCACGATCGACGCCCAAAATCCAGAATGGCTTAATCAAAAGATTCAGGAAGAGTAACAGCGCCAGGTTTTTAACAAATCTGTTTTGCATCAGCAATACATTCGGTTGAACCCGCTAAGGTATAAAAAAGAAGTTCTGTGTGAGGTGTTTTTGAGCCTCAAAATCCACCAGCTTTTTTTGTTGCAGCACCTTTACCTTGTAGCCCTTGCTTTTCATCAGCTGAAAACATTTCTGGCGGTTTTCATTTTCCCACAATTCGGTATAAATCAACGGTCGGTATTTATTGACGATCGCTTGGGCACCTTCCAAGACAAAAAACTCGAAGTTTTCCACATCCAGTTTGATGGCCGTAATGGCTTCAGTGTTCTCTTTGAGGTACTCGCAGTCGTCCAGCTTAATAATAGGAGTTGTAAAAGTATTTCCTTTGTTAAAATCGGTGATGGTTTCGTGTACTACATGGCTCAATCCCTGCATTTTAACTTCGTCAAGCACGGGCATTATCATTTCCACTTCGCCGGTAGAATTGCCCAAAGCTTTTTCAACTATCTGTACGTTTTGAAGTTTGTAATGTTTCAGAACTTTATGCAACGCCTTGATATTATGTGGCATAGGTTCAAATGAGATGATTTTTGACTGTGGACGATTTTGGCCAAGCCATACCGACATGATGCCGATATTGGCACCAATGTCGAGAATAATGCCTTTCTCGGGTATCATACTTAAGAAGTGCAAAAAGTCGCCTTCTTTTTTGTTCCATCTCAACGTGTTAATCACATAAATTGAAAATAAGAACAGATACCTATCAAATCCCAACAGCCTTTGTAATATCTTTTTTACCCGCGCCTTCATTTAAAATTCTGATATTTGCGGCAAAGTTAGCAGATAATCAATACAGATTTCGCCAAAAAAAGCTTATGGCACTCACAATTGCTGTCAATACACGCTTACTCATTAAAAATAAGCTCGAAGGAATCGGCTGGTTTACTTATGAAAACCTCAAGCGCATCGTAAGAAATCATCCCGAGGTGAATTTTTATTTCTTTTTCGATCGTCAGCCTGATGCTGAGTTTATTTTCGCCGAAAACATTACCCCCGTGGTTTTGCAGCCGCCTGCCCGCCATCCTTTTTTATTTATTATTTGGTTTGAATGGTCGGTAAACAGAGCGCTCAAACGGTTGAAGCCGGATTTGTTTTTATCGCCGGATGGCTATCTCAGCCTGCTCAACAATACGCCCGATCTGGCCGTGATGCACGACTTAAATTTTGAACATTTCCCCAAAGATCTACCTTTTTTAGTACGCAAATATTACCGCTGGTTTTTTCCGCGCTTTGCGCAAAAGGCAAGCCGAATTGCTACCGTTTCTACTTTCTCCAAAAATGATATTGCATCACAGTATGGCGTTGCTCTCAAAGATATTGACGTTGTTTATAATGGTGTAAACGAACGTTTTATGCCTATACCGTTTGCTGAAATTGAAGAAACAAAAGGCCAATATGCCAGCGGCAGCGATTATTTTTTGTTTGTAGGTTCGTTGCATCCACGAAAAAATCTGGTCAGACTTTTCAAGGCTTTCGACTTGTTTTGCGCGGAGAGTGATCAAAAAATCAAGCTGATGGTGGTGGGCGAAAAAAAATGGTGGACAGCACCCATCCGCGACGCTTTCGAGGGCATGAAATACCAGCAGGAGGTAGTGTTTTGTGGTCGGCTCAATGCTGAGCAGCTTCACAAAGTTACCGCCTCGGCCTTTGCCATCACTTATGTATCCTACTTTGAGGGCTTTGGAATTCCCATTGTAGAAGCCTTTCGCTGCGGTGTTCCCGTAATCACGGCAAATGTTACTTCGATGCCCGAAGTGGCAGGCGATGCAGCGCTTTTGGTTGATCCCTTTAGCGAACAATCCATTGCAGAGGCGATGCTCGAGATGGCCACTAACAGTGAGAAAAGGGCGCAACTTATTGAAAAAGGACTTAAACGGGCCAAATTGTTTAGCTGGGATAAGGCTGCCCAAAAACTTTGGGAAAGTATTCTGACCACTATTGATCAATCCACAGAAAATTAATGCCATGAATATTCTTATCATAGGTTCGGGCGGTCGCGAACACGCCATCGGCTGGAAGTTGAAACAAAGTAAACAATGCGGCAAACTTTTTTTTGTTTGCGGAAACGCCGGAACAGGGCAGCTTGGCGTAAACCTGCCATGCGATATAACTGATTTTTCGGGCATAAAACATATTTGTGTCGAAGAGCAGATTGAGCTGGTAGTGGTTGGGCCGGAGCATCCGCTGGTTGAAGGTATTGTGGATTATTTTAGGGCTGATAAAGTCTTACAGGATATCGCAATTATTGGTCCTGACAAGCAAGGTGCGAGGCTGGAAGGCAGCAAGGCTTTCGCAAAAGAATTTATGCGCAAAAATGCCATCCCGACAGCTGTTTCTATGGACGTAACACCCGAAACCATTGATGTTGGAATAGAGTATTTGCGTAGTTTGGCAGCTCCTTATGTGTTAAAAGCTGATGGACTGGCATCCGGAAAAGGCGTAGTGATTTTACACAACTTGGAAGAAGCCGAACGAGAGCTGAAAAGTATGCTGGAAGGCAAATTTGGCGATGCATCCACGAAGGTGGTGATAGAGCAGTTTTTGAATGGGCTGGAGCTTTCCGTCTTTGTGCTTACCGATGGCGAAAATTACAAAATATTGCCGGTAGCAAAGGATTACAAGCGAATTGGAGAGGGCGATACTGGCCCTAATACCGGTGGAATGGGTGCCGTTTCGCCGGTGGTTTTTGCTGACGAAGACTTTATGAAAAAGGTGGAAAATCGGATTATTGTTCCTACGCTCAAAGGTTTAAAATCAGCTGGAATTGATTATAAAGGCTTTATCTTTTTGGGCCTGATGAATGTGGAGTCCGATCCATTTGTGATAGAATATAATGTACGACTGGGAGACCCTGAAACAGAGTGTGTTGTGCCGCTTATTGAGTCTGATCTGGTAGAACTGTTATTGGCCGCTTATCGGGGGAAACTTAAGGATACTGTACTTGAAATCGACGACAGAGCGGCTATTACGGTGATGATGGTTTCGGGTGGCTATCCCGGAAATTACACCACTGGAAAAGTAATTTCCGGCTTGGCCGGCACCAAAGAATGTGTTGTTTTTCATGCCGGAACAAGCATAGACGTGGAAACACAAAAGGTTAAGTCAATTGGAGGACGTGTGCTGGCAATCACAGCGGTTGACTACAGCCTGGAGGCAGCCCGAAAAACGGTTTATGAAAACGTGGAAAAAGTTGTGTTTCAAGACGCTGCCTACCGTACTGATATTGGTGCTGATATTTTGGCCTATAAAGCCTAATTATGTTTATTCGCTTTTTCAGATCGAGTTTTGCAGCCCAATATGTGCTGGTGGTTTTGCTTGCTGTAGTGCTTTGGCTACCGGCATTTTTGAAGTTTCCGGCAACAGTTGAATTTAATATAGACCGGCAGCCGTTTTTTGGTTTAACGCTTGATGCGCTTGCCGGGTCTCCGTTGCTTCAGCTGATGCTGGCATTGCTGCTTCTGCTGTTTCAAGCCTTTTTTTTTAATGCCTTTTTGGCTTCTCATCACCTGATTACGCGCATCGGCTCAACAGGAGCTTTTGTGTATGTGTTGTTATTCAGCAGCTCGCCAGAGCTTACGCGGCTTTATCCTTTTTTGATGGCGGCAGTTTTTATTTTGGCCGTACTGCATACGCTTTTCTTGATTTATGAAACCGAAAGACCTTATTATTCCGTTTTCAATGCCGGATTTTTTGTGGCTATGGCTGCTTTGTTTTATACGCCGGCAGCAATTTTATTTTTTTGGGTGATTATTTCATTGGTAATTGCGTTGCAGGCCAACATGAGGAATTTTTTAATTGCTTTCATGGGTTTTCTGACACCGATATATCTCTTGATGAGCTGGTTTTTCCTCACCGATCAACTTGCTGAATGGCTTGCCGGCTATAAGGGGCAATATATCAGTTTGTTGGCTGATTTTAGTCAAATTTCGGTTTTGCAATATATCATCGGTTTGGTGATGCTGGTGCTGTTTATTTTTGCTTTAGGTCCTGTTTTGGGTAACGAAACCGAGAAAAACCTAGGTTTGCGCAAAAAAATCAACATCACTCATGCACTCTTGTTTTTTTCATTACTGATGTTGTTCTTTCAAAGAGATTCGCTGATTTTCAATAGCGTTTTATTGCTGCCTTTGGCGGTCTATATCTCCTTTGATTTTGCTTATGCCTATAAGCTTCGTTGGAGAAATGGTTTGTTGCTTGCTTTAATACTGCTTATTGTTGTAAATCAATACTATAACTTAATATACTGATGGCGCTGCATCCCTTTTTTAAGATCGGAATTTTGGAAGCAGGTTGTGATGAAGCCGGTCGTGGCTGTCTTGCAGGTCCTGTGGTGGCCGCTGCGGTTGTTTTGGATGCTAAAAAGAATTACCCGCTGCTCAACGACTCTAAAAAACTGACAGAAAAAAACAGGGAAATCTTACGCGAAATCATTGAAAAGGAAGCACTGACCTGGGCGGTAGGTTTTGTATCGCCTACCGAAATAGATCAGATTAATATCTTGCAGGCCAGTTTTTTAGCCATGCATCGCGCCCTCGATCAGCTGGCTTTTGTCCCTGAACATTTATTGATCGATGGCAACAGGTTTAAGCTTTACAAAAACATACCACATCAGTGCATTATTGGTGGCGACGCGCTATATCAGGCTATTGCTGCGGCATCAATTTTGGCCAAAACACATCGAGATGCCTATATGCGGCACGCACACGATCAGTTTCCACTTTATGGCTGGGACCAAAACAAAGGCTATCCAACAAAAGCCCACAAAAACGCGATTGCTGATCATGGATTAAGTCCTTTGCACAGGCTAAGTTTTAACTGGAGAAATCAACTGAAATTGTCGATTTGAGGTTACTGCCTGCGCGAATGACGGTCTTGTTTTGATTCTGCTGATTGATAGTAGAAAGCTATCAACAACCAACTGTTGATGAATGTGTAAACTTATTGCTGAAAAATAGGCTATTGTGATTAACTTTGTTAGCTTATAAATGCAGAATATCATGTTGAAAAACTGGTTAAAATATTTCATTTCCTTTGTCGTAATCGTTTTTGTTGGGCTTATCTCTTTTTTTCTTTTTGATCAAAGCCAGTCCGCTCCCGCAGCTGTTTTGCAGGCTGTCCCCGCTAATGCGATGCTGGTTGCCGAGTTTCAGGAAGGAGGACCCTTTTGGGAGAAACTGAGAAAGCAGACGTCTTTTTGGCCGGTGCTTGCAGGCATTGATGAGATAGGGAATTTTCAGGACAGGATGTCGTGGCTCGATAGTCTTTTGACCGAAGAGCCCGGCTTTGCTGAACTCATGCAGCGCAGACAGATGGCTTTTTCACTACATCCCACCGAAGATGGTTTTGGATTTTTATTTGTAGCGGAGGTGAGAAACGATTTGGCCTTTCATCAGATTGAGCGCATGATCAACAGCCGTTTCAAGGGGAACATCACTATTATAGAACGCAAACAAAATCAGCAGAAAACGGCCCTCATTGTTGATGCAAAAAATGATGAACAATACTCTTTCGTGCTTGAAAAAGGCTTGTTTATCGGCAGTTTTCACCGCGAACTGGTGGAGCAGGCAATAGCCCTGATTGCCAGCGAAAAAAGTCTTGCCAGTGATCCGGGATTTAACCGGTTGATGCAAACCCGGGGTACCAACGTCGATGGCTATGTTTATGTGCAGCTTGATCGATTTGAAAAGCTGATAACACACTCAGCTAATGAGATCTATAGAGATTTGACGACCCAGACTTTTCAACAGTTCGGAGGTTGGTCTATGCTTGATTTGTTGGTAAAAGACCAGGATTTATTGCTAAACGGTTATACCATAGTTGCTGACAGCAGTGATTTTTTGTCCCATCTGCGCGGGTTAAAAGCTACCAACAATACCATGGTGAATATGCTGCCTTATTCTACCCGTTTGATGTTACATTTTGGTATTGAAGATTTTCAGGAGTTTTGGTTACGGTCGCGTAACCCACATCGTGTCAATGCTTTTGATGCGAAATTTGGCGTAAACTCCGCTAAGGATTTCATTCCCTATCTGTCAGGCGAGCTGTCGATTTCTTATATCGACAACGATCAGTCACCGCTTTTGGTGGCCGGATTACGCAACGAAAACGGCGTCGAAACTTTTTTTAATAGACTGGCAGCCAGGGCAGGAGGCAAAAGAATTACACGCATGGAAAACGCACAGATAGTGCAAATGAACCCAACAAATTTCCCGGGAGAAATTTTTGGCAAAGCATTTTCAAAACTTAAAGGCAGCTACTATCTCATCACCGATCAATACTTGTTGGTAGCTGATGATGTTTCTGTGCTGGAACAAACCCTGCATACTTATCGCACAGGGCGCACCCTCGAAATGAATGAAAACTTCAAAGGATTTGCAAATAATATGGCAGAAGAAGCCAATGTGAGCCTTTATGTTAACCTGCGCGACGGGCTTCCGCTGCTAAACCAGTTTGTAAGCAAACAACTCAATTTTCAGATTCACCGTAACAAACAGAAATTGAGTGAGTTTGAGGGATTATCGGTTCAATTGACGGCTTTTAATGACATTATTTATACCAGTGTTTTTCTCAAACACAATCCCAATTACAAAGAAGAAAGCCTTATCGCCTGGAAAACTGCGTTGGACGCACCCATGGTGGGGCAGCCGCATATTGTTGAAGATCACCTTACTTCTGCCAACAACCTGTTGGTTTTTGATGCAGCAAATAATATGTATCTCATTGATCCTGATGGTAAAATCATCTGGAAGAAAAAGTTGGCCGAAGAACATATAGGCGAAGTTTTTGTGGTAGATTTTTACAAAAATAACAAATACCAATTTTTATTCAACAGCTCAAATTACCTGTATCTGATTGATAGAAACGGGAATAATGTTTCCGGCTACCCGATAAAATTGCGCTCGCAGGCCACCAACGGCATCGTTGTGTTCGACTACAACGACCGCAAGGATTATCGTATCCTGGTTTCCTGCGCCGATAAGCTGACTTACAATTACGAACTCAATGGAAAACAGGTGGATGGTTGGCAAAAGCCACGTTCTTTAGAAATCGTGACCAAGCAGGTGGAACGCCTTATTGCCGCCGGAAAAGACTATATTATCATCACCGATATCAAAGGAAATGTGCGTATTGTTGACCGGCGCGGGCAGGTGCGCATAAGCCCGCGTGGCAATTTGGAAAAGTCGGTTTTCGCTGATTTTTATGTCAACAAAACCAATAGCAAAGGTATTTTGCTTACTTCCGACAAGCAAGGAAAACTACTTTATGTATCCGGAAACGGTCAGCTTTCCACCACCGACTTTGGCCAGTTTACCGAAGAACATTTTTTCCTCTACGAAGATTTCAACCAGGACGGTAACGTGGATTTTATTTACTTAGACGGTAATAAGATGAAGATTTTTGACCGTTTCAGCAAAATGCTTTTTAGTTACGACTTTAAAAATGTGATCATTACCAAGCCGCGTTTTTTTAACATCACCAAACGGAAGAGACTGCTCGGCATTGTTTCTGAAACCTCACGCGAGATTTACCTGATTGATAAAAACGGCAAAATGATTATCAGCTCCGGCCTGGCCGGCGAAACACCCTTTGCCGTTGGAAGCCTGCGTGATAACGATGAGATAAACCTGATTACCGGTATGGGTGATTTCGTTTATAATTATGTGATTTATTAAGAAACGAATTGATAATATTGTCAAGGGTTATATCTAACTGGCATATAGTCAGCTATTTGAGGTGTTTTATGTTAAAGCTTTGAGAAGACAATTTGATAGAAATCTCTAAATCTTACCTGCTGCCCAATTACCTTTTCTCAGGTAAAGCCATGACAAGCTTGTTAATAAAACACCATAAAGCAGCTCCGAAGTCCAAACCAATGCGATGTCGGCGTTAAAATAATTGGTCAGCGTATAAACATAGCTCACATAGAACCCCAGCACAATCATCTCGATAACAAAGGAAACATTTGTTTTGCCTGTGCCCAAAACCCCATTGAAAAGCACGAAGCCAATCGCCAGCGCAATAGAGCTGAAATTGACCGTATAAAGCACCGGAATGCTTTTTCGTATCAAGCCTTGGTCGCTGCTGTAGACACTCAAAATGGCTTCGGGCCAAGCCAGGCTGGCAAACACAAATAGCAGTACACCGCCAACGCACATCAGCAGAATGCGCCTCAGCAAAAGCATGATGTAGCCTTGTTTGCGCATACCGATCAGGTAGCTCACCATAGAGTTTGCCGCCGAGGCAAAACCCCAGATAGGAATCATCAGCACGATATAAATACTACGTATAATATTGGAAATTGCCAGCGCCTGTTCGCCCAGCTTTTCCACGAAAAGGAAAAAGACAAACCAAACGCCCAGCGAAAGAAAGTTCTGCAGCATAATGGGAGAAGCTAGCTTGTAATTCCTGACAAACAGTGCTTTGTCCCAGGCGTTAAACTGATAAAGGTTGAAATTAATCGGATGCTTTTTCAGCTGTGTATTGATGATCAGGTAAGCCATTGCCGCAGCTTCCGCAATTACCGAAGCTACTGCCGCTCCTTTTATGCCCATTTCCGGAAAGCCCCAATTGCCAAAAATTAAGGCATAATCCAAGACGATATTTACCACCGCCATCACCAGCGTGCTCCAGGTAATGATCTGTGTGCGTGCTATTCCAATATAAAAAGAGCGAAATAAAATTTGCGCAAAAGCGAAGAAAATACCATAAACGCGGTAATCTAAAAACTCGATACTGGCTGCATAAATGGCATCAGAAGAAACCAGGGGACGCAAAATATCGTCGCTAAAGGCAAACAAAACCAAGAATGCCAAAATGGACAAAGGCAACATAAAATACAGCGCGTGATCGAAGGTTTTACCAACCATTTTTTTATCGCCTTCGCCAAAACGGCGGGCAATAATTATTTGCGCACCCGTTCCAAAACCTAAGCCGAGATTGATAAAAACCAGGTAAAACATGCCGCCAATCGCTGATGCGCCCAGCGCTACCTCGCTCACGCGACCTAAGAAAGCCGTATCGGTGACATTTATCAAATTTTGAGCAACGCTACCCAAAATGATGGGATATGCAATGCTCCAGATACGATTATAAGAAATGTTTAAGCTCACCTTTTGCGCCGGTTTTGGGCTGCAAAGGTAAGCAGAATGAGGTGTAAAATACCGCTTTTTTTATTGCATTGAATCTTAGCGCTCCGCAAAGCATCCGCTACTTCTGGGCTTGAGTAGCTTTAGCTGCCCGCAATTTACCTGTTCAGCGAAGCATCCGCTTCGTGGGATTATCCTGAAGCATTCGCTACTAACGTAATCGGTTGTTTTCAATTATCGCTAATTCTGGATGTACGGCGCTTCTGATGCTCGTTCCGCGCAGCATCCGCTGCGTGGAGCTATCCTGTAGCATTCGCTACTTACGAAATCGTTTATAAAATATCTCCCCCAATCTTCCATTTTGCCACCTCTCCAATCCCGCCCCAAAACAAATTAAAACCTATTATTATCTTCAATGAATAAAAAAACGCAACTTTGTAAAGCATAAAAATCACAATCCCCCAATGGATGCCCAACTAAAAGCCTTACTCAAAGACAGGCAATACGCCAAGTTCAGTGCTTACGGCTTCTTGAAAAATCTTCGGTTTTTCGAGCCGTTTTTGGTGCTGTATCTGCTTTCGAAAGGCTTGTCTTTTACTGAAATCGGTGTGCTGATAGGCCTGCGCGAACTCGTGGTGATGATAGCTGAAATTCCAAGCGGGCTCATCGCTGATGCGTTGGGACGTCGGCGAACCCTGGCTTCATCCTTTGTGTTTTATATGATTTCGTTTATCGCCTTCTTCGTCTCCCAAAATTTTGTGGGTTTTATGGTCGCGATGTTCTTTTTCGCTGTTGGCGATGCCTTCCGCACCGGCGTACACAAAGCCATGATTTTTGAATACCTCCAAAGACAGCAAAGACAAAATTATAAAACAGATTATTACGGACGAACGCGCTCCTGGAGCCAGATGGGTACGGCGCTTTCGTCTTTGTTGGCGGGTGCTTTTGTGGTACTTACCGGCGATTACGGACTTATTTTCTTATTTTCCATAGTGCCGTATATCGCAGATTTGCTGCTCGTTATGTCCTATCCCAAATGGCTGGATGGCGACACTGACGGCGCGAAAGTTTCTGTGGGTGAACGCTTTAAAATCGTTTGGAAGGCCTTTCTTGCTTCCCTAAAAAACGCCTTTATGCTACGCGGACTGACAAATAACGCCGTGCATTCAGCCTTTTATGCCAGCGCAAAGGACTATTTACAGCCGCTGCTGAAAGCCCTTGCGCTGAGTTTGCCTATCCAGCTTTTTCAGGAAGATGAAAAACAGGCGGCCATGATTATAGGGCTGGTTTATTTTTTGATTTATGTCGGCACTTCTTTTATGTCGCGCTATGCAGGTAATTTCGCGAAGCTTTTCAACCAGCCTTCCAAACCGCTAAACCTGACACTTATTTTAGGTTTAGTGGCCGGAATTGTCAGCGGATTCTTCTTTCAGTTCGGTTTTGAATTGATGGCGGTGCTGTTTTTTATGGTGATTTTATTCAACGAAAACCTCCGTAAACCAATCGGGACAGCTTATGTGGCTGCGCTTACCGATCAAAAGTCGATGGCTACGCTATTGTCTGTGCAATCACAACTCAAAGCGCTGCTCGCCGCTATCTTTGCCCCGCTGATCGGTTTTTTGGCTGATCAATTTGGTGTTGGCAATGCCCTGATTATTTTTGGTGTTGCTGTTATTGAAATGAGTCCTTTTTATTGGGTGAAGCGGGTGAGGTAGTGTGGATAGAACCTTACCTCCATTCAATTCTAATAAAATAGAAGTCCTTTCGTAAGCAATTGATTAACAATTATTTGAAAAGTATATGCTGATTCAATTTATCATTTTGAAGTATTGTGGAATATTCGATAGTCAGCATTAAGCTTGCGTTTAAGTTTTTTTACCAAATAAAAACTTTTTGGGTATAAACCTGATTACCGGTGATAATGCGAGCAATAAGAATGTGTTGATTTGACTGCACATGAATAATTTCCGGATTACTCAGGTAATGTTCACCTTGATAAATAACTTTTCCTTGCAAGTCAAGGAATTGAATCGAAGCTTTTTCGTTCTTTGAATTGGGAATGTTTATGTAAACTTTGTTATCGTTGCTCCATATTTGGAAAGACGAAGGTTCTGGCTCGGTTAAGCCCACCACATTCTTGAAGTGTATCCTGAATCGCAGCGCAACATCGCTTTCATCATGCAAAAAAGAATACACTTGTTGCTCGTGCACATTAATCATTTGACCGTTAACTATGTCTTCCAAAAAGATAACAATATTGGGATCAAAGTTTTCCAAGCCAATGAAGTTAAAGGCTGCATCACCACTGTTTGACCACTCGAAACCAATCGAAAGCACTAGTGCTCTTTCCTCCAGAGCCATTGTATTGATGCTTAGCATCCTTTCGTCTTCGGTGAGGCTGTATAAGTGCGGTAGGGTTTCTGAGGTAAACAATTTGCTAGCATCATAAAGGCGGTCAAAGAGTGGCGTTGCATCCTGATGCAAACGGATAACGGTTTCATCTTCACCATTTTCGGTGATGGCTTTTATAAGAAGCAGATCAGGTAATTCTGGCACTGAATTGCTGACAATCTCATTGCTATTTACACGTATCTGGTTAGTTAAGATCAATTCTGGGATGCCACCGCCATCAGCTTCAACAAAGAAAGACTGTCCAGCGGGAATATATCGCGATCCATTATTGGTGAAAGCACCATTAACATAGCTCGAGTATTGGCTGTTAGAGCTAGATCCATTTCCAGTGGTTTTGTTTCTGATATAAAAGGCGTCATTTAAATGATTTTTTACCATTCCTTCAAAAAGCATCCAATCAATAGCTGATGGATATGGATTAGGAACCAAGTTGTATTGGAACTGGGCTGGCCCTGATGGTGTAGCTGTTACAAAATCGTTGGTGTTGTAATTTCCGGTGAATTCGAATAGGGTATCATTTCCGCTGTGCCAAATCATATAACCATGGGTGTTATGAATCGGGACAGCAGGATCAGTGACAATGTCCTCCCATTCCTGCACACTAGCATTATAGGCGTAAAGCGATGAATTTTTAAATAAGTCTGATCCTATTGGACCAGTAAGTGGTACACTCACAAAATGGTAGCCTTCCTTATGGATATAATGCTGAATCGTTGTGTTGCCTGTTATTGTCAATAAACTATTATCAAGCAATGAAGCTGTTCCCAAAGCATTTGACTCTAAAGTAATCGTCTTACAAATTGCTGTACTACTAATTGAAGGATAGTTACTTAGGCCTGCGGGAATGTTAACATCATCAAAAGTAGTGGGCACAAAGACTGGATTCCAGTTTTGTGCATTGTGCCAGTCATCATTTGTTGCTCCAGTCCATTCAATTGCAGAAGAGGTATTTCGAATTACAACATCATCCACATACCATGAATGACTAAAATCGCCTTCATACCTAAATGCTATAAAAATGGATTGACCTGCAAAATCACTCAAATCAAGGCTTGTTTGGGTCCAGGGTTCTACAACGCTTGGGGTAGTCCACAACTCAACAAAATCTCCATCTGAGGGAACGCCGCTGCCAGTGGAAACAAGAACGCTATTTTTATGATACTTATAAAAACGCTCATTATAAGACCAAAATGTAAGTATGTAATTTCCTTCATTTGGTATAAAAACCTCAGGCGTAACCAATTGACCGTCATGCTGCGTGTACCCATGGTCATGATAAAAAGACGAAACTCCATCTGGTGTTTTATTTTGGTTTGTTGTTAACTCCCACACAAAAGTATAATAATCAAATGCATCATATACTCTCCAGCCGGGAACAATAGACTCAAAATCCTGCACATATGGAAAATCAAATACTTTAAATTCATCTACTGTCAATACGCCTGAAACATTATCAGTTCCATCCCAAAAACCACCAGTTGTTGTTTCATTGTAACCACCAAAAACATAATCGTTTCCTGCCAGCGAAAACCTGCTTGCATAATAGTAAGTTCCTGGTTTTAATCTTTCTCCCATAGTCGCAACATATTCATTTCTATTATCTTGAGGATTACTAAACTCAGCTGATTCCCAAACACTTTCATCCCAGGTGGATGGATCAGAATTTTCTTCATTAATACCTATCCAAGCCTCAATAGCAGTATGTTCACCAGTAGTTGGTGTTAGATTCTCAACATAAATACTTGCATAAAAGTTTGCGTTTTCACCTTCTGTTATGATTGCTGATGGGGGTGCCTGTAAGTTGACAAAATCAATGGTATCCTTTTCTACATTAAGTACTCCAGAAATATTGTTGATACTATCCCAAGGGCCTCCGTTGTTACTATTATATCCGCCATACACAAATGCTCCTTCAAGGTATTGAAATCTGCTGGCATAATAGTAAGTTCCTTCCGGAAGCGATTGATCAATTCCAAGATCAGCCTTATATTCATCATTATCTCCGGCATCTCCAGCATATACTGCGGATACCCAATTTGTCCAGCTTATCGGGTCGGTGTTCTCTTCATTGTATCCAATCCAACATTCAATGTCATCAGCTTGTCCTGTCAAATTGGTTACTCCTTCTTTATAAGCTTGTGCATACAAGGAAACGCTGTCCCATTCTTTTATGGTTGCAGAGCCTGGGTTTTGGAGATTATACCAGTCTAAAGGTTCGGGGTTTGGCACTGCAGTGAGCATAATATTATCTATCGCAGCAGGAGGGTTATTGCCCTGATAGTTATAATTTATCCAAGAAAAAATAAGCCGTTTATTGGTCCCGGAATATTCTCCTGAAATCTCAATCTCAGAAAATGTCCATTCTCCGGTTTCACTAAAATTACTGGCTATATCTGTAAACGCAGGAGGATAATAGTCAACAGGATCGTATGAGGATTCGACTAAGTGAATATTCATCCTATCACTACCTGATTTGCCGCGACACTTCCACCAAAACGACAGCTTAAATTTCTGCGAATTTTCAGTAAAAGCGATGTCTCTGTACAAATTTACTATTGACTCGTGATTGTTGTAATAGGCATATGTTAAACCGCCATCCTTTGAGATATAAGCAGCTAAATTTCCTTCATAAGCAGTTGCTTCACCTATATGCCACTGATTAACACGATTTCCATTGGCAACACCCCATTCACCCAACCCATTCTCAAAATCTTCTGTAAACGGTAGTATAGCAGCAATTTGTGCTGTTTTAAAAGCAGTTAGCCATGACCATTCGCTTTTTTCGCCATTACCACAATCAGCCTGCACATAGCATTCGTAATTGGTGGTCGGCTCCAGACCTGTCAACATATATTGATTAGTGTTAATGCCGTTAATCGCTGTGCCTTCAGTTTCTGGATTAAAATTACTGTCTCCATACTTCAGATTCCAAGTAGTAGCTGTGCCATTCTCTATCCAACTTAATATTGCACTGCTATCTGTAAGGTTTGAATGAGTTAGACGTGATGGAGCAGGACATGTTTGTGGAAAATCAATCCTAAAATTATCCAAAGCCAAATAATAGGCCCCAACATTTGCCGCAAAAGCTGTTATTTTTAACTTTATGGTTTTCCCGACAAATGCGTTAAGGTCATATAGCTTGTAGTCCCACCCATTATATTCACTCGTAACTATATCCAGGTCAGTATAACTTTGTCCGTAATCTGTTGAAATAGAAATTTTGAAATGTAAATAGGTATTTGGAGGGTCATCGAGCGCAATGTGTTTAGATAACTTAGTCCAACCAGGTGCATAAACAAAAGTATGATTAAAAGAAAGTTGCATATCAGGTAAAACCGGGCCGATATTTATAGTTGTGAAAGTCTTAGAAAACTGTCCATCCGCATAAACAACTGTGTAAATGTAGTTGTCACTAATTGGCCTTATATCAGGATATAAACCTACATTCCATCCAACTTCCCAACCTTCTGGTAATGATGCAGTAGCAAAGCCTTCGAAGTAAGGCGTTGAAGCAAGATTAAGGGTGGTAAATGATTTTGGTCCTGCCCAATCACTTAAATCGCCACCGCCGCAGTCAGCTTGCACGTACCAGTCATAAGTGGTATTCGGTATTAATCCTGAAAGTGCATGGGCATTGGTAGTTGAGCCTTCAATTAGTGTGCCTTCTGTGTCAAAATCAAACCCAGTCTCTCCCCATTTGATATTCCAGCTGCCGGCATCCCCAATTTGTCTCCAACTTATTGCAGCAGAATCTGTTGTAACAATTTGTTCAGCTAGAATATTAGGACTATAGCATGATGGGGGCACAGCAATACTTATATTATCAAAAAACAATCGATATTGCTCGGATACCCTATTAGCTGTGAATTTTATCATTAAGTATTCTCCAATATGTGGGCTTAAATCGTAAGTTTTATGCTGCCAATCGGCTATGCCATTGTTATCTACTGTTTCCAGATCAATATAATTTTGACCATAATCATTTGATATTGAGATGGTAAAATTCCCTGATCCGATATCTGGAGGGGGATCACCTGAGTAAACATTTATATGAGCATAGTCAAAAGAGAGATGCATATCAGCCAAAACGGGGCCGATGTTTAGTGTTGTAAATTTTTTTGTTGTAAAGTTGTTGTCAAAAACTGTAAAGATGCAATAACTATCACCAGGCGGCATATAGGATAATCCTAAATAAAACCTATCCAGTATCCAGCCGTCAGGTGTTGAATTTGTTTCAAAGCTTTCATAATAGGGGGCAGTAGTTATATCCTGAGTTGTAAAAGCATGAGGGCCAGTCCAAAAGCTTTCATCACCTGCACCACAGACTGTTTGCACATACCAGTCACATGAAGTAAAAGTGTCTAAGCCTGAAAGAACATGGGGGTTTGATGTTGCTCCTGCTAATAATGTGCCCTCTGTGTCAAAATCGAAACCTGCTTCTCCCCATTTGATATTCCAGATTGTACCATCCCCATTTTCAGTCCAACCTAATCCAGCACTGCTTAGCAATATATCTGAAACTGTTTGTTGTGATGGTGCCTTACATGATATACAATAGCCTCTCATATCATAAATTGAAATTGGTACAGTGCCTCCTTGTCCAGATTGGCCAATAATATTATCTGCTTCATCCTTAACCGTGTATTCACAATTTTGTGCGTTAGTACCTCCATAGAAGAATGCTTGAATGATATCGTTGGTATTAGCCTCAAAATAGAACACTTCAAAAAGCCCAACCCCTAAGGAGAGATTCTGTAGAACTGTCGTGCCGTTTACTTTAATTGCAAGATGGCTACCCCACCAATCAAAATCAGTAGATTGCCTCAACTCAACAGAATGCGTGCACGCTGAATAAACCTGAGCTGTAAGAAAGAATAACCCTATAAAAAACAAAAATAATTTTTTCATATTCAGATTAATTAAAATGGTTTATGTCTATTGTATTTGTTGATGCGTATTTAGATGGATTATAAGTGCTTAAGGTAGCAAGCCAGTTAGAAGTTGTAACTTATAAATAAAGCTTTATTGCTTCTTTATTTAGGCTTTATTTGAACTTAAACAATAGTCGTATTCATGGTTTTTGCTGCTAGTGAAATAATCAGCAGCTAAGGTAAGTTTGAAAGATGCAAAATCCAAATTAATTGTTTAAAAAAACCATGTTTTTTGATCTGTAGACCTGATTTGTTGAGTTGCGATCAATGGAGAAAAGCTGAGTCTTACAGTAGCATCCTGACAAGACAATACAGCAGAAGTTGCTCGGGTAAATAGGGCTTAAAAATGCAATTTTACCAGTAATGTTTATTTATACTTTACTTTAAACCTGAGATCTACAAAAAATTAATGGCTCAGACCGCTTATAAATAATTGGTTTCAAGGAATATTTGCGAAGGCATAGCGAGCTATGGCAAGCAGATATGACGCAGAAAACAGTTGTTTAGAAGTGGTAAATCCTGTGTTTCATTAAATAACTGCTCTACTTCTCTAAATTTTTTAACCATAGCTTGTTGCTGAGCTTGCCGAAGTACGCTATGCTTAAAAAATTTATATTGTATATCAGTCATTTAATGAAATCTGAGCTCTTTAATTTTAATCGAACTCAGGTTACTAGCTTTAATGAATTGCAAATGTGCTTTCTTTTATCGGAATTAAAATGGCTGACTGTGAACGAAAATCATCGTATGATTTTACTAAACGAATCGCGGCACTTTGAGGCCGGGTGTTTACCATGCCTGCATTTACGCATGTTTTCTCTTTTGGTGCACAAGCTAAAATTGTCAATATTAAACCAAGAATTATAGCGGCTAGTTTACTTTTCATGACAACAGTTTTGGTTAAGCTGCATCAAAAAGTAAGATAAAAATATTTTGTTTGACACGAATTTCAATTTGAAATATCAGCTTTATCACTTTGCAGTGATATGCGAATGTTCTTTTCACTCTCGATATTCCAAATCGCCCCACAACGTAAAAGTATCTTGCTCATAACCTTGTAGATAGACATAAAAATGATGGTTACTCCCAGCGAAATTTATGAAGGCGTATTCAAATTCAAAGTCGCACATACAGTAGCATATGCAATTTTCGGTGCAGGTATCCCGAATGTAAATCCTTACATTTTCATCTTCAATGGCAACTGAGTCATTCAGCGATCCACAACAATTATAGTTGACAATCAGATGGAGCAAGAGCGTGTCATTTGCTATCGTATAGTAGAGCGAATCGCCTGATTGAGAGAGGGAATTTTTGCCTGAATCCATTGGGTTATCGGTGAAACATCCCTTGTATGTTGTTTCAGAAAGTGTTAAGGTTTTGGTGATGAGCTGCTTATCCGTGTCGTCATTTTTTGAGCAGCTAACAATAAGCAGGGTGATAAGCGTCATTAAGGCAATAATTGATTTTGTTTTCATGACATGTTTTTTTTGGTTTGAGTACAAATTATTTTGCGCTTTATCAAATAAAAGCTATAAATATCAAGCCAAACTAACCGTAAAGCTGCTCATTTCCAGTCTCTAACATAAACAACCATTAGTGTCCGGTAAAACTTTTAAAACTGGGTAGTACATTTTGCAGTACCAAACGGAATGTTTAAGTTATTACACATATATAATAGGACATGGGTAAAGGTACAAATTTTAACGGACTGCCGATTGTTAATCTGCTACTAAAGTTCATTGACAAGTTTAGCATTACAACCTTTTTTATTTAATCCACAAGCCCTTTCCTTAGATACCGAAATTTTATTTCCGAAGTCTCTGCAGGAAATTCCCGAATTTCCTGTTTATTTTAGCTGGTTTTTTACAGAGAAATAAAGCTTATAAAATTTCCTTTAAGCCAGGTTAGCCCATCAATCCGCCTCTCTGCTTACCGTTGGAAGGCAGGTCAACCCATCAACCCAAAAACAATTCCCCGCTCCAACTGTTTAACAATCAAAATATGCCTTTATATGAAGATTATCGTAGCAGGAGGAACAGGCCTTATCGGTTCAAATTTGCTCAAACGCCTCACCGGGAAAAATGACATCGTGCTTTTTACCCGCGATCCAGAAGCAGCACAGAAGCAGTTTGAAGGTGCCGGCTTTCAAATCGTGAGCTGGGATCAGCCCGAAGAACAGCTGCTGGGTGTTATCCAAAATAGCGACGCACTCATCAACCTGACTGGTGCAGGCATTGCCGATGCCAAATGGTCGCCTGCACGTAAAAAAATACTCGAGGAAAGTCGTCTGAAACCTATCGAGAAGCTGGTGGAGCTGCTAAAAAGAGGCAACATCAAACTAAAAGTGGTGTTACAAGCCTCCGCTGCCGGCATTTACGGCAACCACGAAGAGAAGTTGTTTACAGAAAAAGACGTTGCCGGCCATAATTACCTCGCTGAACTTACTAAAATGTGGGAGCATAAAGCCTCCGACTTTGAGCCTTTTACTGATCGGCTGGTACTGCTGCGAACCGGCGTAGTACTCACACCCGAAGGCGGCGCTCTCAAGCCTTTGATGGTGCCTTTCAAGCTGTTTGTTGGCGGCAAGATGGGCTCCGGTAAGCAGTGGGTTTCCTGGATCGACCTCGAAGATCAGCTCGGTGCCATACTTTTCTTGCTGATGAAAAACGACAGCAAGGGCGCATACAACCTCACCGCTCCGCAAGCTTTGCGTCAGCACAGTTTGGCCACCGCCATTGGCAAAGCGCTCGGACGCCCCAGCTGGCTGCCTGTTCCCGGCTTCATTCTAAAACTTTTTATGGGACAAATGGCCGTGGAAATGCTGCTCGAAGGCAATCACGTTAAGCCCCACCACTTAATTGAAGCGGGCTACGAATTTCAGTCTCCGGATATCGAAACCGCACTAAATCACCTGATTGGATAACGCAACGTATTAATATACACCATGGAACCTTACGATACTTTACCCGAATTTGAATTGCTCAATCAAAACAATGAACGCATACACAGCGCCGATCTCGTTGGTAAGTCAGCGCTAGTTATTTATTTCTATCCCAAAGATGATACGCCTGGTTGCACCGCCGAAGCCTGTGCTTTTCGTGATCAGTTTGAAGATTTTACTGATGCCGGTGCTCGGGTGTTTGGAATCAGTGCCGACTCCGTGGAGTCACACAAGCAATTTGCTGAAAAATACCGGCTGTCTTTAGATCTACTAAGTGATCCGGGTAATGAAACCCGCAAAAAATTTGGTGTGCCGCGAAGCATATTGGGCCTGCTGCCGGGAAGGGTAACCTATATATTTAACAAGGAAGGCAAACTCATCCACCAGTTCAACTCACAGTTCAACGCCAAAAAACACATCACCGAAGCATTGGCCGCTTTGCGTTAAACGAGATTTATTCCGTGGCGAAAATCTTGGGATAACACAAAAAGTATTTGGTAACAGGATGTGATAAAACGCTGATATTAAGCTGATCCGAAGCCTCCGAAATATCTTTGATACTACCATCTTTGTAAATAATATTTATACTCGCCTGCTGCGGATGGTAGGCATGATTGGAGGTTTTCCCGCTGATCAGCAGGTATTCCGATTCGCTGACCGAAAACTTAAAATGTCTGCTAACCTGGTGTTTCAAGGCTGCAATTCTTTCTTCTGAAAATGCATTGTTGGACAACTCCACCTTAAAAAGCTGCCTGTTTACAATCGCATTGCTCAAATAACTCAAAATCGGATCAGGATGTGAACACCAGGTCTTCAGTGCCGTAAACACATCAAAATCATCCAACTGACAATACAAACTCAATGTTTGCTTGTCGTTGTGCAGGTCATCAAATCCTTCTTTTTTCAGTAGGAAATAGGCCAGCGGATCGGTAACTTTCTGTATCACCTCGGGTGCAATTTCGCGGGCACGAAGTAGCACTTTCATCAGGACATTCTCTGCACTCAGAACCGTTTTGTGCAGATAAACCTGCCAATACATCAACCGGCGGGCTACCAAGAATTTCTCTACCGAATAAATGCCTTTAGCTTCGATACATAGCTCATTGTCAACAATTTCAAGCATCGCCAGCAGTCTGTCAGCATTGATATTGCCCTCCGTTACGCCGGTATAAAAGCTGTCGCGTTTCAGATAGTCCATCCTGTCCATATCCAATTGACTGGATACCAACTTATTCAGAAACTTCTTAGGATGCGTATTGTCAAAAATTGCCAGTGTTTCATCCAGTGCGCCCTGGTATTCGATATTGAGTTGCTGCATCAGCAGTTGTGAAATAGATTCATGCGAAACACCTTGAATGATAGTCTGTTCCAACGTATGCGAATAGGGGCCGTGGCCAATATCGTGCAATAAAATCGCCAAGGATGCGGCACGGGCTTCGTCTTTGCTGATGCCGTAGCCTTTGTTGCGCAAAATATAGATGGCTTGCTGCATCAGGTGCATCGCGCCAAGGCTGTGGTGAAAACGCGTGTGCAGCGCTCCCGGATAAACCAAATGTGTGAGCCCAAGTTGTTTGATACGCCGCAAACGCTGGAAATAAGGATGTTCGACCAAATCAAAATGAAGCGCATCAGGAATGCTGATAAAGCCGTAAACGGGATCGTTGAATATTTTCTTCTTGTTGGAGCGTTCTGGAGGCATAATAATTGTTAATTTTGTACACACGGCCGAGGGTTAAACAATAAAACCGGCCTTTTACGCATTTGAACTACAAAATTAAGATTATCGCCGACATCTCTACCCTTTTTGAATAATTGTAAACCGTGGCTGAAACGTTTTCAGCTACACAGAATTAAAAAAAACTTATGGACAAAATTCGTATTCTTTGGGCTGATGATGAGATTGATTTGCTAAAACCGCATATCCTATTTTTAGAACAGAAAGGCTATAAGGTTGTAGCAATAAATAATGGCGATGAAGCACTTGATTTAGTTAGAGAACAGCCTTTTGATATCATCTTTTTAGATGAAAACATGCCCGGCCTTTCCGGCATCGAGACTTTGGAAAAAATTAAAGCCGACTTCCCCAACCTGCCGGTGGTGATGATCACCAAAAGCGAGGAAGAGTCAATAATGGAAGACGCCATCGGCAGTAATATCGCGGATTATCTCATTAAACCGGTTAAGCCAAACCAGATTTTGCTGAGCCTGAAACGTAACCTCGAAAACCGGAAATTGGTCAGCGAGAAATCTACCATGAGTTACCAGCAGGAGTTCCGAAATATCGGTATGGAACTCAATAACAAGCTCGATTTTCAGGAATGGACGGAGGTTTTTAAAAAGCTCAACCGCTGGGAACTTGAGCTGGAACGTGCTGCAGATGAAGGTATCCGTGAGGTACTAAATATGCAAAAGGACGAAGCCAATTCCCAATTTTCGCGCTTTATAGAAAAAAATTATATCAACTGGCTCAACGGCACCGGTCAGGAAAAGCCTGTGCTTTCGCATACTTTGGTGCGTGATAAACTGTTGCCACTACTCAATAATACCCAAAATCCCGTATTTTTTCTTCTCATCGACAACCTGCGCTACGACCAATGGAAGGTTATTCAGCCGCTAATTGAACAGTATTTCAGGGTGGAAAAAGACGAAATTTATTGTAGCATACTGCCCACAACGACGCAATATGCCCGTAATGCAATTTTCGCGGGCTTGATGCCCAACGAGATACGCAAAAAGTATCCGCAGTATTGGGTTGATGAGGAGGACGAAGGCACGAAAAATCAGTTTGAATCAGAATTGTTGGGCGAGCAATTGCGCCGCCACGGCAAAGATGTGAAATTTTCTTACCATAAAATCCTCAACCTAAATGCCGGGAAACGTTTAGCCGAAAATATGTCAAACCTGATGACCAACGAGCTAAATGTGATCGTTTACAACTTCGTGGATATGTTGTCGCATGCCCGAACCGAAATGGAGATGATTCGCGAACTCGCTGAAGATGAGCCCGCTTACCGCTCCCTGATGAGGTCTTGGTTTGAGCATTCCAGCCTTTTCGAAATTATCCGCTTTATCGCCCAGAAAAAGTCGGAAATTATCCTCACCACCGATCATGGGTCAGTGTATGTTAAAGATCCGGTCAAGATTTTGGGTGACCGAAATGTCAACACAAATCTGCGGTATAAATATGGTAAAAGCCTGAAATACAACTCAAAAGAAGTTTTCGAAGTGCGCAATCCCGAGGATGTTTTTCTGCCACGCATCAACGTGAGTACGGCGTATGTTTTTGCCCGCGCCGGAGATTTTTTCGCCTACCCAAACAATTACAATCATTACGTCAACTATTACCGAAACACTTTTCAGCATGGTGGCATTTCCATGTATGAAATGATGATCCCGGTGATTCACTTAAAGCCCAAATCATTGGTATGACAACCGCAAAGTTTGTTGCCGCTCAGCCCAAAGCGCTGAGTGCTGCTGCCCAATGGCTTATTCAACACAAAGAAATTGCACCCGTAATGGCTTTTTACGGGCCAATGGGTGCCGGCAAAACTACCCTTATCAAAAGCCTGTGCAAACTGCTTCAAGTGTCGGATGAAGTAAATAGTCCGACTTTTTCTATTGTAAATGAGTATCTTACATCTGAAAACGATTCAGTATTTCATTTCGACTTCTACCGCATCAATAAGGTGGAAGAGGCATACGACATTGGATACGAGAACTATTTTTACAGCGGAAATCTTTGTCTGATTGAATGGCCGGAAAAAATAGCGCAACTTTTGCCCGAAAAACACGTAGAAGTGCTTATTAATCCGGATGAAGAAACCGGGTCTCGAAATATAACCTGCAAACTCATCGGAGTTTAAGCGTAATAATTATGAACGAAGAAAAGCAATACATCAAATTTGCCGGCAGCACAGCAATTATGCCGCAGGAGGAAAAGCTGGAAGTAGCCAACCGCAAAAACCAGTTGACTATTGGTATTCCGGCTGAACAGAATCCCGATGAACGCCGTATTGCACTCATCCCGGAAGCGGTAAAGCTGCTTACAAATCATGGCCACCGCATTCTGTTACAGCGCGGAGCCGGCATCCCTTCCCACTTCACGGATCACGAATTTGCTGAAGCAGGTGCTGAGGTGGTGGAAACAATTGGTGAGGTTTATGAAGCAGATTTAATACTGAAAGTTGCGCCTCCACGAGGTGAGGAACTTAGCTTACTCAAGAAAGGGCAGTCGCTTTTCTCTGTTCTGCAGCTCAGAAATCACGATAGGGACTGGTATCAATCCTTGATGACAAAAAAGCTTACAGCCGTTGCTTTCGAGTATATACAGGATAAAACCGGTGCATTGCCACTGTTGCGCTCCATGAGCGAAATCATCGGAAACCTGTCGATGCTGATCGCTGCCGAATACCTTTGCCATCCAAAATACGGAAATGGCACGATGCTGGGTGGTTTTCCGGGTGTTGCGCCAACAGAAGTGGTGATTATCGGCTCTGGAAATGTTGCGGAATACGCTGCCAGAGCGGCTTTAGGAATGGGTTGTCTCGTAAAGATTTTCGACAATTCCATGTACAAACTGCGTATCCTTCAAAATAATGTCGGCCAACGTTTATTCACCTCTGCGCTCCAGCCGAACCTCATTGGCGAAGCGCTCAAAACAGCCGATGTCGTTATTGCTGCAAAGCATATTCAGGATGGTATTGCAACTTGTTTTATCAGTGAAGAAATGGTCAGGTCGATGAAGAAGGGCGCTGTTATTATCGACGTTAGCATCGATCAGGGCGGCTGTTTCGAAACCATCAAAGCTACCTCGCAGCATGATCCGGTTTATCAGGTTCATGGCGTTACCCATTATGGCGTCCCAAATATGGCATCGCGCGTTCCGCGGACAGCCTCTATTTCCTTTAGCAATTTCTTTATGCCTTTGCTGCTACAGATTGGCGAAAGCGGAGGCCTCGAAAATCTGCTGCGCGTCAATAGGGCTTTGGCCAAAGGCGTTTATATCTATAACGGCAAACTCACCAACCATGATGTCAGTCGTTTATACGGTATTCCTTTCAGTCACCTCGAACTGCTGATGGCTGCCTTTTACTGATTTATAGCTTTTTTAATCTGAATTTTTCAGATTCAGACTTTCCTATGCCTTAATAGCTTAGCTTTGCAATAAACAGATTCTATACGATGTCAAGTAAAAATACTATTCTTTTCGGTAAGGCGGCCATTGAGGATTTAAAGCAGGAACTTATAATGTTTCGCAGCGATGGGCGTGAGCTCTTTTTATTGGTTGATGAAAATACCCACAAACATTGTTTCCCGGTTTTGAAAGCTTTGGTTGGCAAAAAAAACTTCGACCCGGCTGTGCTGGAAATTTCTTCCGGTGAGCAAAACAAGAACCTGCGAACAGCCGGTGACTTGTGGTCGCAACTGACGATTGCCGGTGTAAAACGTGATGCGGTATTGCTTACATTGGGCGGTGGCGTAATCTCTGACATGGGTGGTTTCGTAGCATCTACCTATAAAAGAGGTATTGCCGTCATGCATATTCCTACTACCTTGCTTGGTATGATTGATGCGGCTATTGGCGGCAAAACCGGAATCGACTTTATGGGATATAAAAACCATATCGGTTCGTTCTATCAGCCTGAAAAAGTATTTGTGATTCCTGAATTTCTGAAATCACTCGACCAGCGATATTGGCGTTCAGGCATGGGCGAGCTGCTGAAATATGGCTTTATAAAACATCCTGAGCTGTTAAAATCGGATGCTTTTTTTGACGAAAACAGGGAAGAAGCGATGACACTGATTGAGCTGGCAGCAACAGCTAAGCTTGAAATTATTACTAAAGATCCACTCGAAAAAGGCTTGAGGAAAATCCTGAACTTCGGCCACACTATAGGTCATGCTTTTGAAAGTTTTGCATTGGGCAAAGGCCAGGATTTGCTACACGGAGAAGCTATTGCAGCAGGAATGTTGGCCGAACTTTGGTTGTCGGTAAAATACTGTAAACTGAATGTACAGGTTTTAGAGGAGTATAAAGAGCTGTATCTGAAATTGTTTCAGCCGTTTTTAATCCAGGAGGAAGCAATTGACGAATTGATGCAGCTGATACTGCACGACAAAAAAAATGCGGCGCAAAAGCTGAACTTTGTGCTGTTGAAAGCACCCGGGAAAGCAGTTTTTGATATAGCCGTTGAACCATCTGACATAGATGCCTGTTTAAGATGGTATATTGAACTCCTGAATGAAGATGACGAATCATAAAAAATTAACAGCTAATCTCTTTGATTTTAAATCGACGGTGCAGCTCAGCAGCAGCAAAAGTGAGAGCAACCGCGCATTGATGATTAGGGCTTACGGGAATTTTGACCGCCATATCAAAAAGCTCTCCGATGCTGACGATACCATTTTGCTGCGTGATAATCTCGAATTGATTGACGACTGCGCTAAGTCTTCTATCCCGCTGATAATTGACTGTGCCAATGCCGGCACGGCTTTTCGCTTTTTGGTGACTCATATGGCGTCCAAACCCGGGACATGGATGTTGACCGGTTCGGATCGCATGAAAGAACGTCCTGTGGGCGAGTTGGTTGAAGCTTTGCGAAAGCTCGGCGCTGAAATTGATTACATTGGTGAACAGGGATTTCCACCGCTGCGTATCCAAGGGAAAAACATCACTGGCGGAAAGCTTTCTTTAAGTACTTCCAAAAGTAGTCAGTTTGCTTCTTCGTTGTTGCTGGCAGCTCCTACATGGCCTCAAGGTCTTGAACTGGAACTTGTTGGTGATCAAAGCTCAACGCCTTATCTTGATCTGACGATAGCGATAATGCAGCATTATAAAGCCGATGTCAGCCAAGCTGGAAATCGTATTGTTGTGAAACCAAAACCTTATCAAAATATTGCTTTTACCGCTCAGCCCGACTGGAGCAGCGCTTCCTATTGGTATGAAATGGTGGCACTTAGCAAAGGTGGCGAGCTGTTGTTGCAGCAGTTAGATACGCAGAGTATCCAAGGCGATAAGGTAGTTGCAGATATTTTTGAGAAACTGGGCGTGCATTCGCATCAGGAGCCTAACGGTGTTAGGATTTTTAAGATGGAGAACTTTGTGCCAGAGCCTCTTAGCTTTAATTTCAGACATTCACCGGATTTGTTACCGACGGTGGCAGCTACTTGCTCCGGCTTGGGGGTCGAAGCCCATTTTTCCGGACTTAAAAACTTAAAATACAAGGAATCTGATCGCATTTTGGCGATGAAAAACGAGCTAAATAAAGTCGGTGTGCGGATGGAAGCCCTATCTGAAGATGAATACAAACTGATTCCGGCTATAAAACTGCCTGATTTCACGAAAGATACAGCGGTTGTTTTTGATACCTGGGCCGACCACCGGCTGGCAATGTCGCTGGCTCCTTTGGCTTTGAAAGTAGGTGCTGTACAAATCAATAACCCGGATGTAGTGTCGAAATCTTATCCAAACTTCTGGAACGTTTTACGTAAAACTGGAATTCTGAAATAGGGCTAAACATTATTGCTATTTTTGCCAAAAAATTACCATGACAATAGATTTATTCATCCCTTGTTTTATTGATCAGTTTTATCCTGAAACAGGAATGAATATGGTAAAACTGCTTGAAAAGGCCGGGGTAAAAGTCTATTATAATCCCGAACAAACCTGTTGCGGACAGCTTGCATTCAACAGCGGTTTCACCGATGAAGCGAAAAAACTGGGCAACAAATTCTTGACAGATTTTCCTAATAACCGGCCTGTAGTTAGTCCATCAGCCTCCTGTGCCGGTTACGTAAAAAACTATTATCAGGAGCTTTTTCATAATACAGCCAACCATCTTGAATACAAGCGTTTGACGCGCCATATGTTTGAAATCACTGATTTTCTCGTCAATAAATTAAATTTCACAGATTTTGGTGCTGTATTCCCACACAAAGTTACCTATCACGATAGTTGCGCCGGATTAAGGGAGTATAAATTGAAAGCGGAAGGCCGGTTGCTATTATCAAAAGTGAAAGACCTGCAAATTGTTGAAATGAAGGAACGTGAAGTATGCTGCGGCTTTGGTGGTTCTTTTAGTGTGAAGCATGAAGCCATTTCGACGGCTATGGCCCAACAAAAAATCCAAAACGCAGTGGAAACAGAAGCCGAATATATCGTTTCGACCGATCTTTCGTGCCTGATGCATCTCGAAGCCTATATCAACAAACAAAAAATTCCGCTAAAAGTCATTCATATCGTTGACATACTGGCCGCCGGCTGGTAAGTAATCCAAAATTTCAGTATAAAATACGGATAGTGAAATACTATTCTTTTAACAGAAGCTTTTCACGCAAATCGGTGTTTAGCAAGCCTTCAAGTTTCGTGTAAGGCAGAAACAAATCACTCTGGCCATAAGAATAGGGCGCCAGTTCGTAACTGTTATAATAAAACCCGATTCCTGAATTACTGATCCAGAAATTAGTATTGGGTTCAACCACTTCAACAAATAATCCAAAAGATTTTAGGCTACTGTCGTGTTGAATTTCATAACGACTTCTGATTTCATTTGTGAGTAACTCAGTCAAAATGTTGTCAGATTGTGCTAAAAAAATATCTTCCATTTTCAAGCGTTTACCACTGTTGATGTCGAACACGTAGAATAGCCGGTTGAGCATACCATGTGCGCCACCGCTAAAAACGTATTCGCTGGTTTCGATGCATAGCAGCCCATGCTGATTCATCACAACTCCAACTTCCCCGCTTTTAATCCACTGCACTGAATGTGAGGGCAGACTGTCGTAGCTACTCAGCTTTTTATAGTTGTTGAAAAATGTATCCGCTTGCTGCTGAAGTACTTGGTTAGGCATTAATAAAGCACTATTTTGACCTTCCTCCAAAAAAGCCTGCAACAGGATTGAATCCTGAAGTTGATTTAATGCTTCCGCCTGTGGCACAATTAACTCACTTTCAAAAATGGCCGAAGGACTTTCTTCCCGCTCTTCAAAAAGTTTTTTGTCAACACTTAAACCATAAGGCATCAGTGCGATGCTTCCAGCCTCATCAAGAGCAGAAAATGCTAACCGCTGTATATCATTAGATGCTGTAAAATAGAAGCCTTCAAGCTGTCTGGAGCTCATTCGGCCTTTGATTAAGGTATCGGATTCGTATTCATTTTTCAAGAAAAAATCTCCCTGATCATTTAGCATTCCTGTCAGCACGGTGTGGGAAGCAGCATTATCTTCCGTGAAAAATAAGTGTGCCCGTAACTTGCTGTTTACCTGTACCAAATTCAATAGTGCGGGTTTATTATTTAAGATACCTATATACCGGCTATAAAAGTTTTCTTGCGCGAAAGCACCAGTTAAAGCAATGCCAAGAAGGCAAAAAAGCACTATAAATCGTTTGGTTTTCATGTACGTTAGTTTAGGTGTTGTCGATGATAAGTTTATAAATCAAAGATAATTTTATTGAACAGACAGCGCACTATTACCAGGTGAACTCCAATAAATCAATGAAGTAGAATTGGATATTGTGCGTAGATTATCACTTTTTGCAAAAGTAATTTAATAAGTTGAAGTTAAGTCGCATTTTGAATTTTTGTAATATTGTCTAAAAAGCGTGCCAACTCTGGAATATGCGGTCTCAAAATTCCAATAAGTTGTTGCAATTGAGGTATATATCGTTTATGGATTCCCCGCCGCAGACTTCCGCTAATTTTCATTTTGAATTGGTTTATATCTAAATTGCCCTCTTTGTATAATGCCAATTGATAGTACCAATCAATTCCAGGTAGTGAATCCGGATATTCCATAAATAGGGTCTCTTTCGTATATAACTTATGCTTTTTATGGGTTATTATAAGCTGCGCATACATTTTAAGGGCCAGTAAAGTTTCAAAATAGGCCATAAAAAACATGCGCCAACGGTAGTTTAAAATATCTTTAATATGCTGATCCATAAAATGTTGGCCAAATCGTAATGCTTTTCGATGTTTACTATTTTGGTTCAGGCTTTTAACGTAATAGGATGCAAAACCAATGCGTGTGTGCGGACTGATATTTTGCTTAAACTCAGAAAGATTGTCTTCCATAAGTTGCAGAGCTTCAGTAGTTTTATCACGTCGCAATAGTATCCCGCTGAGGTTATTCACATAAAAAAGATAGTCTGAACTATGCACTTTTATAGATAAATAACCATAATAGGCCGCCTTGTCTAACTCGTTGTAGCGTGAATGAAGCAGCAGCCGATTGGCATAATAATTCACTAAAATACGTTTGCTGTAGATCTGGCCGCTTATAATCAACTGGTCCAAGTCGTTATAAAGCCGTGTGAGCTTATGAAACTCCTTGTAATTATAGTAGATAAAAGTTAAACGCACGATGGCATAATAGCGATTAAGCCCATCGAGGCTGCTATCATAAAATACATCAATCAGTTTCTGTTCCCATTGCCGTGAATCACTGGTTTTGGTAATGTATTGATTTACAATATCATTGGTGGCGTCGTGTAATAAATGGTTTATTTCGAGGGCTTTTTGGTAGTTGTGACGTTGCTCTTTAATAAATGCAGAGACAATACTGAGGTAGCTAATCCTCATCCTGATTAGCAGGTAGTTACGATAGTTTTGTGCCAATTCATAAAAGCGGATAAAATAGTATTCGGATTGTGTATATTTTTTGATGCGGCCAATCAGTTGCAGCTCTTCTTCCTGACTGATCTGATCGGTCATAATTTGCTCGTCCAGGTAGTGCATCCATTTGAATTGTTGATCGACATCAATGGAAGCCAGCTGTTTATTGATCCAGTTTTTCATGTAGTTGTACTTCCGTTTGTCTAGCGTTTCATCAAATTGCATGGCGTGCTCCGGAAAATTTACGGCATGCTTAATCTGCTCAAAAAGAAGCTGGTTGGTTGAATCGACGAACTGCGCTTTTTGCGCTAAAAAGTCTATCTCGTGAGGCATCAGCGCACTCACAAAATGCTTGAAACTTTTTAGTTTTACTTTGGGCTTTTTATGATTGAATTCGGCCATTTTTAAGCTTTTTGGTGATGTAAAATTAGACTTTTCAGTTGAGACATTAGTCTGCCCGGAAAAGCAAATTTTATTAATTTAGAATCAGTCTAAGTTTATCAAACCCTCAATTTAGTTTGCGTTAATGTACCTTTGTTGAACATCTCAAGGTCTTACTTGTGGTAGTGATGCAACTTGTTTCAAACGAATGGGTTAAGTTGATATTTGTTTAAAAAAGCATATAAAATGATTAAAAAATTTACAGTTGTTGTAAGCCTTTTGCTTGCTGTTTTATGGTTGAAAGCTGGTGTGATTGAAAAAACCGTGTATCTCGAAGCACCGGAACTTGTTAAAACTAAAAACGGCGATTTACTTCAGTTTCATGCTAGTTTTATGTCGGGGATGGCTGGCGAACCCACTTTGCCTTGGCAAAAAGTCAGCCTTTTGTTGCCGCCGGGTGAGGAGGCTGTTTCTGTTGAGCTAACAATTGTTCAGCAACAAAAGCTCGATCAAAACATCTATCTGGCGCCTTATCAAAGTTCGCGTCCTCTGTCAGAAAAGCGTCCATCCGATTTTCTTAAAAAGGAAACGGTTTATCGTTCCAACGAAAATTATCCAGCGACTAAGCACGGAAAATTGACGACCAATTGGCTTAATGGGATGGGCTTGGCTTTCTGCATTTATACGCCGGTATCCTATTTTCCGGCAAGCGGAGAATTGTATTATGCCACCGAAGTGAAAATTACGATAACAACCAAACCGTCAAACCGCAATGCTGAAACTGCCGTCTGGTTGAATCAAACTACAAAACAAACACTTGAAACCCTGATTCAGAACCCTGAAGCCATTAAAAACTATGTGTCTAAAAGCCGTGAATTAGCTGACTATGACATGTTGATTATTACGCCAGAATCTTATTTTGAGCAGTTTCAGCCTTTAATAGAATTGTATTATCAAAGGGGTTTTAGGGTGCAATTGGCTGCCATAGAAGTGATAGAATCTGAAATGACAGGTGTGGATTTACAGGAGAAGATCCGGAATTATATCATACAAGAGTACAACGAGCACGGCATTCAGCATGTGACTATTGGCGGTGATGTGCAGCTTATTCCAGCGCGCGGATTATATTGTTATGTGGAGTCGGGTAGCGGTTATTCTGACGACGGAATTCCTGCCGACTTGTATTATGCCGCCCTCGATGGAACCTGGAACGACAATAACAATAATCGCTGGGGTGAGCCGGGTGAAGATGATTTGTTGCCTGAACTGGGTATTGCCCGCATGCCTTTTGCTACGGCTACCGAACTTGCTAATATGCTCAACAAAACTATGATGTATCAGCAGCAACCAGTATTGGGCGAGTTGGAAAAGCCACTTTTTGCCGGTGAAAATCTTTATAGCAATCCTGCTACTTGGGGCCGAGATTATTTGGAACTATTGGTGGGTGAGACTTCTGAAAATGGATATACAACCAAGGGTATTCCGGAATCTTATGAAATCGAAAGGATGTACGAATTTAATAGTTTCTGGTCGGGCAATGATCTGATAAACAGTATTAATCAAGGTAAACAGTTTGTGCATCATGTAGGGCATGCTAACCAGACTTATGTGGCACATTTGTATAATTCTGATATTACCGCCTCCAATTTTTCTGCTACCAATGGCGTAGATCATAATTTTACACTCTTTCATTCGCACGGCTGCGATTGTGGTGCGTTTGATTACAACGATTGCATCCTTGAAAAGATGGTTTTGATAGAAAATTTTGCGGTGGCAGTAATAGGAAATTCAAGGTATGGCTGGTTCAACGAAGGACAGACTGAAGGCCCTTCAGCGCATCTGCACCGCGAAATGACCGATGCTTTTTACAACGATAAAATTCCTTTTATGGGTATGGCTCTGCGCGAATCGAAGATTCAGACAGCACCCTGGGTTACCGCTCCCGGGCAGTGGGAGGAAGGCGCGCTGCGCTGGAATTTTTACGACTTAAATATATTAGGTGATGGACTTTTAAGTGTTTGGACATCAGAGCCTTTTGTGCCAGAGCTTAGTTATACTGCCGAGTTAATTATAGGACTTTCTGAAACTACTGTAAACCTACAATTTGAAGGTGAAGCACTTGCCGGATATCGCTGCCATATTCGCCAAGATGGCGAAATAATTGGCCTTGCTGATACAGATGCCAACGGGAATGCTGTCATAAGTTTCTATGAGCCACTCAATCAGACCGGCGAAGCAGAGCTGGTGATTGTGGGTCAAAATATTTTACCAAGTATTTTTCCAATACTAATACTTCCAAATGAAGGTCCTTATGTGATTTGGACAAGCATGGAGGTGGTGGATGAAACAGGAAATGAAAATGCTCAAGCCGACTATGGCGAAACTATTTCATTGAATATCGGTTTGAAAAACATTGGCAGTGAGACAGTTGAAAATGTGGAGCTCGCAATCAGTATCAATGATGATTTGATAGTAGCAGTTTTGGATGGAGAGGCCATTGCCGGAAATATTTCCGCTGGCGAAACCTTAATGCTTTCTGATGTGTTTCAGCTTGAGATTTCAGAAATGGTACCACCTATGTCATCTGTTGAAATTTTGATGGCTATAACCGCCGGCAATCAAAGCTGGGACGACAGTTTTATGCTGGAAATTCTTACACCGAAAACATATATTTCGAGCTATTTAATTGATGATGCAGCTGGAAATCAAAATGGTATGCTTGATCCCGGCGAAACAGTTGAACTGCATGTAACAGGTGGAAATGCTGGTGGAAGTGCTGCGGCTGATTTGACTTTGTCGCTGTCCACTGAAGAATGGCTTACGATCGACAACCCTGTTGTGCAAATTGGAAACTTGCTGCCGGGCGAAACTTTTGAAGCTGTTTTCACCGTTCACGTGGATGAATACACGCCAATTGGTAGCATTGTGCTTGCCAATTTTCACTTAGATTGTCCTGTGGGCGATTGGTACTACGACGCCCATCAATCTTGGCTACTGCCCATTGGCATGCAGATCGAAGACTTTGAAACCGGTGATTTTACCAAATACGAATGGAGACATGGTCTGGGGTATCCATGGCAAATAGTTGAAGATGAAGTTTATGAGGGCAATTTCGCTGCCAAATCTACTGCTATCAGTGGCAGTCAAAGTTCAGAGCTGCACATTAGGTTGTTTGTGATGCAAGCTGATGAAATCAGCTTTTACCGAAAAGTCTCTTCAGAAAGCGGCTACGATCATCTGCGTTTTTATGTGGATGATGTGAAGCTGGGTGAATGGTCAGGAGAAAAGGATTGGGAGTTGGTTACAGCTCAAATTCCTGAAGGAGAGCATCTTCTGAAATGGGTTTACATCAAAGATTTTAGCGTAAGCAATGGCGATGACTGCGCCTGGATTGATTATATCACCTTCCCCGGCACGGCTACAATTATGGATGTACAACAGCATGTTCGGGATAACAAATTTTCTGTTTATCCAAACCCGGGAGTGGGAGAGTTTTGGGTTTCTGTACCTTCAAATCAGGATGTTAAACAGTTAATTGTGTATGATCTTCATGGAAAACGCCTTGTGCAGGAAAATAACTTCAAGGCTTCAAGTTCGCTTGACCTAACAGCTTTAAAAACTGGAATATACGTGATGATACTTGAAACTCAGGATGCGGTGTTTACCGAGAAATTATTAATCAAGTAGGTTGGCATTGTTACAATGTTGATTATTGCGTTCTCTGATAAATGGAAATAGCTACTTTTGCGCTGTGAAAAAGGTAAGTAGTTTCATTGTCGGTTTGTTGGTGTTGATTTCGTTGTTGTTGCCTTTTAGGCTGATGCAGCAGCTACAACGCAAGCAAGCTGATGCCCGCCAGGATGCCATGTTGGTGATTTCGCAGCAGATGCCTGATAAATCATTGATTTACTTGGCTATTCCGCACGCTGAAATGCAAGGAAAAGGAAGTCGGTTTATTCGCATTCATGCGCGTGAGTTTGTGTGGGATGGCATGATGTACGATATCGTAGAACGTTTTGAAGGGGAGACGCAGACCTGGTTTTTGGTCTATCCTGACCACAAAGAAACCAAAGTGTTGAACCAAAAAATTGCGCTGGCGAACGCATTTTATCAGAAGGATGGCGTGAAGACTAAAATCACGACAACGCAAATATTCTGGCATTGGTACAGTGAAAATCAGCAGGCTTTTATTGATCAGCTCTATCCGGTTAAAACGCTGTTAAATAATTACTTGGAAAATCCTTATAAATTTTTAGTAAACTGGCAACCTGAGCATCCACCTCAGTTAAATTGTCTTTAATTTATTGAATATCAAGAGCTTAAATAGCTCTAATCTCTTTCGTTTACTAAAATTTTAAAATTTGATCTTATGAAAAAACAGTACATACTGCTGCTGGTTTTTGTTATGTCTGTCTTTGTGGCACACACTCAAACCGTAAAAGTACTCGACTGGCAGCGTAATAGTCCGTTAGAATTTGTTACCATTAACAGCACAAAAGCTGGCGTCTCAGCACTCACAACACAAGCTGGAATCGCCGATATTTCCATGTTTAAGGGTGCCGACAGCATATTTTTTAGCCGTCTGGGACACCAAAATATCGTCACGAGTTGGCAAGCTTTGTTAGCTGATAATTTTGTGATTTATATGCGCGAATCCAATTATTCGTTGGACGAAGTAGTGATTAGCGCTACCCGCTGGGCTCAGCCGCGCAAGGAATTGACCAGTAGAGTTACCACCATCAGGCCGGAAGAAATTGAGATTGACAATCCGCAAACTACCGCAGATTTGTTGGGTATGACGGGTGAAGTGTTTATCCAAAAAAGTCAGCAGGGTGGAGGAAGTCCTATGATTCGAGGCTTTGCTACAAATCGACTGCTTATCAGTGTTGACGGAGTACGTATGAACACCGCCATTTTTAGAAGTGGGAATATCCAAAATATTATCAATATCGATCCTTATACGATTGAGCAGGCCGAAGTGCTTTACGGCCCGGGTTCTGTGATGTATGGAAGCGATGCCATTGGCGGTGTGATGAATTTTACAAGCTTAAATCCCAGGTTTTCGGCTGACAATAAAGTCATTACATCAGGGAGGGCAAGCACGCGCTACAGCTCTGCTAATGAAGAGCTTTCATCGCATATACATGTAAATGTAGGTGGAAAAAAATGGGCTGCCGTGTCTTCTTTTAGCTTTAACCGTTTTGGCGACTTGCGCATGGGTTCTAATGGGCCTGATTTTTATCTGCGCAAAGAATACGTTAAACGTATTGATGGTGCCGATGTGGTGGTTCAAAATGAAAATCCGGAAGTGCAAGTGCCAAGCGGTTTTGAAATGGGAAGTTTTATGCAAAAAATAAGCTATCGTCTCAATGATAACTGGGAATTTCAATATGGCTTTAACTACTCAACTACAACAGATTATGATCGCTATGATCGTTTGCTTCGCTATCGCAAAGGAGCACCACGCAGCGCCGAATGGTATTATGGGCCACAAAACTGGATGATGAACCGCTTTACGGTGATTCATAAGCAGGAACGCAAGCTGTTCGACCAAATGGTGTTAAACCTCTCGTCGCAACTTTTTGAAGAAAGCCGCCACGACCGTGATTTCGGGAAAACTACACTCAGCGAACGATTTGAGAAAGTGAATGCTTACGGCTTAAACTTAGATTTCATGAAGAAAATTTCAGACCGTTCTAAATTTTTATATGGTGGTGAATTGGTATTAAATAAGGTGACTTCCACCGGATTAGATACGGAAATTACTGATGGTACTTCTGTAAAAGGCCCTGCCCGTTATCCCGATTCTGATTGGTTGTCGGCTGCTGTTTTTGCTACCTATCAGTATCAGCTCACTGAAAAAACACTGGTGCAGGCCGGAGCGCGTTATAATTATGTGTCACTTAAGGCAGATTTCGACACCACTTTTTATAAGTTCCCGTTCCAGACAACCAGCACAAAAAATGGCGCACTCACCGGAAGTTTAGGACTTAATTACACACCCGATGAACGCTGGATATTGCGTGCCGGTCTTTCAACGGGTTTTCGCGCACCCAATGTTGATGATGTCGGAAAGGTTTTCGACTCTGAGCCGGGTTCCGTAGTGGTTCCTAATCCTAACTTAAAACCTGAATATGCATATAATGCTGAAATTGATGTCGCCCACATATTTGCTGATCGGTTAAAGCTTGATGTATCAGCGTTTTATACTTTGCTGGATCAGGCGATGGTGCGCCGCGATTTCACTTTCAATGGTCAGGATAGCATTCTATATGACGGCGAAATGAGCAAGGTTCAAGCTATTCAAAATGCTTCACAGGCTACTGTTTACGGTCTTCAGCTTGCCGCTGAATGGAAAATGGACAATGGCTTTAGTGTTTTTAGTCACCTTACCTGGCAACAAGGCGAGGAGGAACTGGACGACGGCTCTAAAGGACCGCTGCGCCACTCGGCTCCTTTGTTTGGTATCACACGCCTGAGCTATATGTCCAAAGGCCTGCGCCTGGATTTGTATGCACAATATGCCAACGAAGTGCCTTTCGGCGATATGCCAAAATCCGAGTTGGGTAAAACATACCTTTATCCCGCCGATGCAGATGGAAACATCTTCTCACCGGGTTGGTATACGCTGAATTTCAAGGTGATGAAGCAAATCTCTGAAACATTTTCACTTACCGGGGGTGTGGAGAATATCACCGATCAGCGTTTTATGCCCTACAGTTCAGGGCTTGTGTCGCCAGGAAGAAACTTTATTTTCTCGCTCAACATGAAGTTTTAATCGCTTTCGTGTAAAGAGTTTGTATAAAACGAAATGTGAAAAGCGCAGATATAACAAATAGTTAGTGGTTTATACTTGCTGAATTTGGTTTTGCTTAACCAAAGCCCTGTATTAAACAAGTTTATTTTCTAACTATTTAGCTGAACATCTTGGCTGCTATCTTGTTAAATACTTAAACTAAAAAATTGATATTATGGCAACAATTACATTAAAAGGAAACAAGATTCACACCTCGGGTGAACTTCCAAAAGTTTCAAGTCAGGCACCTGATTTTAAATTGGTTAAAACTGATTTGAGCGAACTCGACAAAGTATCTCTGAAAGGTAAAAAAGTAGTTCTTAACATCTTCCCAAGTTTGGATACCGATGTTTGCGCAGCTTCTGTTCGTCGTTTTAACAAAGAAGCTTCTGAGCTTGACAATACCGTAGTGGTATGCGTTTCAAAAGATCTGCCTTTTGCACACGCTCGTTTTTGTACCACAGAAGGTCTTGATAATGTGATTAGTGCCTCGGATTTCAGAACCGGAAAATTTGGTGAAGACTACGGTCTTACTATTTCTGATGGCCCGCTCGCTGGTTTGCATTCGCGTGCTGTTGTGGTTTTCGACGAAAAAGGTGAGGTAATTTATACCGAACAAGTTCCTGAAATTGTGGAAGAGCCAAACTATGAAGCTGCCCTAAAAGCTGCTAAATAGTTAGTTTTTATTGAAACAAAAAAGGTGAAACTGGTCATCAATACCGGTTTCACCTTTTTTGTTTGTTTTAGCACTTAACTTAGGGCAATAAAACTTCAAGCATTTGCGCGGTATTCAAATACTGAAAATATCGTGCTTTTGCCTCGAAATGCTCATCCAGCAATACAATAGCCGGCACAGAGAAGATAAAGTCTTTTCGGCTGGCCATCATAAGCGGGATTTCATGTACTGACTTTCTTCTTTTACTGTTTTTATTAACAAATAACTGATTTCCAAATAGTATCGTGTCAGTCGATTCAATATCCATTTTCACGGCATAAAAGTCGTTGTTCAAAATGTGAGCTACCTGCTCGTCCTGAAAAGCTACTTGATCCATCTTGTGGCAATGGACGCACCAATCCGCATAAAACATCACGAACACCTTTTTCGGATGACTTTTCAAGGAGTCGTTCAGTTGTTGAAAGCTTAACCAGTTTACTGCCGCCTGGTTTTGTGCAAAAACGTTATGGCTAACCATCAGCAAGACTGACCACAGCACAAATTTTAATATTTTAGATTTTCCGGAGAACAAAAACATGCTATCAGAGCGATTTAATACGCAAACCTACAAAAAATGTGCGGGGCATTCCGGGGCCGTAGATATAATTGCTGTCTCTGTTCTTACCTAAGTCAAAATCTGTTTGATAGGCGTCGAAAATATTTTTTACACCTGCGAAAAGTTCAATCCCTGTATTTATTCTTTTTATTTCAAAAGTATGTCCCAGCCTGATTCCCAGCTCGGTGAAGGGAGTAGAGCTAGTAATTTCATCGATATCTTGACCGGTATTTTCACCTGCGAAATGAGCGAGTTTCATCGTTCCGGTATAAACCAGGTTAGCGCTAACATTCCACTGTTTTGTTGGATTATACGTCAGGGTAGCATAGCCGTATTCGTTTGGCGTTCGTAAAAATTCATGTGTGGCTGGCAATCCGCTTATGTTTTCGATAGCTTCCTCAAAACGGCTCGATTGGAGTGTGAATCCGGCTTCCAGCTGCAGCAGGTAATCGTAATTAGCCCTGATTTCGAGTGTTATTCCTTTTACTGTGGCGCTGCTTCCGTTCCTTTTTTCGAAGCGTTCGCCAAATTCGTCAGTTCCAAGCGGAAACTGGTAAAAGGCATCATCAAGGATGGTATAAAAACCTTCAAGTGTGAATCCTAAAATATAATGTTGGGTGGCTTTGTCGTAATTTACGGAAGCGGTATAGCTGTTCGAGCGTTCTTCTTTTAGGTCGTCGGCCAATGAAATACGCGAAACACCGCCTCCCGCAAAGGCGATATGCAGGTCGGCATCAAAAGCCTGAGGTGCTCTGAAGCCTGTTCCCCAGCCTAATCTGAATTGTGTGCTTTGCTTTAGTTTGTAAAGCAGCGAGAGGCGTGGGCTTAGAATGAGATTATCTACCAAGTTATGATTATCGAGGCGCAAACCGGCCAAAAAGTTAAGCTGTGGAGTGATATTCCAGTCGTGTTGTGCGAAAATTCCCAGGTTCGTCGTTGTTTGGTCGATGAGGTAATTGTAAGCTTCAATCTCGTCGAAAACAGCATCGTAAACATATTCTGCACCTACTGTAAGCACTGCATTTCCGCTCAGAAAGCGATTAAAACGGTTGTTAAGTTGCACACCGCCCTGGTGGGTTGTAACTTCCGAAGTGCCATAAGGCGGATTGGCTGTAAACTTGATAAACTCAAGGCTGTCATCTGGAATAATACCCGTATAATGCTTGCGTACAGTAGATTGTCCGCCATAATAAAAAATCAATGAGTTTTTATTGTCATTAAAATTGATTTGATAATCAGCACTTCCCATAAAAACATGGTGACTTCTTTCTTCTGATTGTTGTGCCAAATAAGCTGGTTTTTCGACCATTTCTCCGCCATAGCGGTATTCATAAATACTGCTTAAGCTCAGTTCTAACTTCTGATTTTCAGTAGGTAGAAAGAACATATTGGCACCAAATGAATTATTTTTGAGAAGCGGCATCTCCGAAAAATTATCGCCATTGCGGTCATAAGCTTCTCTGTTTCTGTTGTTCACGAAAAATGTCGCGCCGGCGTTTTCTGCTTTATTGAGAACGGTGGCATTGGCTGACAAAATATTGTCTGAGCTTTTGCCATCAATGCTTTGGAAAGTATTCGTGATGTCGTAACTATTTGTTGTCGGAATTTTCGTGATCACGTTCACGGTGCCGCCGATAGCACTTGAGCCGTATAAGGCAGAAATCCCGCCGCGCACCACTTCGATACGCTCAATCATATTTGCCGGAATTTGTTCCATACCATAAAGGCCGGTCAGCGGACTGAAAACCGGCCTTCCGTTGATTAATATTTGAGAGTAACCGCCTTGTAATCCATTGATACGAAGTTGCGTATAGTTACAAGTCTGGCAGTCAGTTTCTATCCGCAAGCCGGGCTGAAATCGTAAGCCTTCAGACAAGTTGGTGGCCACAACCTGATCCAGGACTTTGCTGTCGATCAGGTTTACGATAACCGGCGAATCGGTGATGCGCTTTGCAGTGCGTGTGCCTGTTACAACAACTTCATTCAAGTTGAGTTTTTCTTCATTGAGCTCGGCAAGCACTTGCAAGGTTTCGCCGGATGCGATGCTAATTAATTGTGAGTACTTGTGAAAGCCAACCGAACTTATCTGTAAAGTTTGTTCGCCAACAGGAGCATCGTAAAGTATAAAATGACCGTTCGCATCGGCAAAAGTTTTTGCCTGCATCCCTTTGAGCTGAACCGATGCAAAAGGAACGCGTTCGCCTGTTCTGGCCGATTTCACTTTTCCTGAAATAGTGCCCGTTTGTGCTACGGCACTATAAACTATCAAAAGAAAAACAAAGATTGTAAAAACTAATTTTTTCATAATTTAGTAAATAATTTGTTAAAATATAAGCTGTGAAGTTTTAATGTTAGATTCATCTAACAAATATTTTTTAGATTTGTTGAATAAATAAAAAAATATGGCATCACAAATAGTAGAAAATTATCTAAAGGCATTTATAAATCATTCAAACAGTGAGGGTGAGCTGCTGATTTCTCAACTTAGCACGCTTATGCATGTCCGCATGCCTACGGTTAACAGTATGATGAAAAATCTAAAAAAGCAGGGGCTGGTCAACTATGAGAAATATAAACCGCTGTCGTTGACTGAAAAAGGTAGAAAGGTGGCGGCTTTGGTGGTGCGAAAACACCGTTTGACAGAGATGTATTTGTACGAGAAGATGGGATTTTCTGCTGAAGAAGTACATGAGATTGCAGAACAGATAGAGCATATCAATGCGCCAAAGCTTTTTGATAGAATGGATGAACTTTTGGGCTTTCCCAATTTTGATCCCCATGGCTCGCCGATTCCGGATAGTTTTGGAGAGATTTCGGAGTAGTTGTTTCTAAGCGGTTATTAGTTGTGTTTTTAAGTTACCCCATGCTAACCTCAATATTATATTTGTCTAAAAGCCCGGGAAGGCCTGTTATAGAGAATTTTGCTTTTTTGATTCGGTTGTTTTCAGGGTCAATAGAATAGTCGTAGGCAGTCCGGAGGTCGGCTTTTTCCAGTATTGTGTTATAGAATGTTGCCCTGGTTAGGTCGCAATTATCGAAAACTGCACTTGTTAAGTCACATTCTGTCAGGTCTATTTCCTGCAGTTGTGAGTTTTTAAATTGTGTTTTCTTTATCTTCATCTTGTAAAACGAAGCGTGGTTTAGGATACAGTTCTCAAAGCTGAACGAGAGGCCGAAGCTGTTGCAGTCTTCAAATCGCAACCCCAGCATTTTGCATTCTTTAAATTTGATGTCGCGCAAGAAAGTATTGATCAGTTTTACCAAACTTAAATTGCAGCCTGTAAATTTACAGTCTGAAAATTTTATGTCAGAAAAGTCTGCGTTTGAAAAGTCGCAATCCTCAAAAGTGCAATTTTCGTATTCAGCTAATGCTAATGGATGCTCTCTGAAATCAATTTTAGTAAAAACTTTATCTTCTATGTATTTCTGTTTCATTTAGTTTGCCTGTTTGATACTGTTTATCCCGCGGCCTGTTTTTTTAGCGGTTGAATTGCGGGCAGCGGCTTGCGTACTTCCTTTATACCGGCAATAAAATTAGATAGAATTACCGAGAGGTACAACTGATTTGTTGGGCTTTTAGTGGAGGGTTTGCAGCCTTGATAAAAAAGCTGTTTTGATCACTAATCAGTGTCAAAATGTATTTTAAGTATCTACCTTACACTCTAAAAATCAATTTCTTCTTTGTGGCTCTTTGAGAAACTGCTATCGCACAGCGCTACATAATAAAGTACAAAGTAAGACAGGGACTAAACAAGATTGACTGCGTCCCTTGTTTTGTCTATATACTTTCATTTCTTTTTAAAACTACCAAAAAGTGGATGGTTTATTCAGCTCATAAAGGCATGGTTTAAGGCTCAATTTGTCAACTATTTGAGCTGTATGACATCTTTAAATGAGCTATATCGGTGGCGTGGAAATCAAAGGCTTGGTGTTCCGAGAAGTTTGCTTTCCGCTTTCTATTGCAAAGGTCATAGTATCATGCCAATACTATTCTAATCGGCTCAAGTCTTTTTTTTACCTATAGTTTCCATACACTATTCATTAGCAGCTGATTAGCTTGGTTACAAATTATATAGTTTCTTTTTTTATGGCTGTTATTTCCACTTTCAAATCCTTCCTAAATTGATGCTTGTCAACACATTCTTTTGTTAGAACTCTTTAGTGACCATGGTTTTAGGAATCAAAGTTGAATCAATCACAATTTCAAAATTAACAATACCTATAACCAACTCTTCTTCAGTGATTACATCAACCTTCCACAGTCCTGGTTTTATGTTTTGTTTGAATGTATAACCACGAAAACCGGCATCTCTGCCTCCGGTAATATGGTAACCGATATCGTCAATAATTTCCCATTTATGGGTGTCGTTATTATACCATTTCCAACGATGAATTACCTTTTTGCCAATATCCGTTGGTGCAAATATTGACGCAAAAACATATACTTTTTCGTCGGGTCTGTATATGAATTTCAATCGGTGTTCTCTCCAAAAAATATTCCACTTATCCGATTCGTATGTGACAATATAATTGTTGTTTTCCACCTTAATATTGTGTGCAACAATGCCACTTTCCAGCGCAAGCGGGACGGGCGGAATGAGTTCAAAAAAATAAAATATATTAATGATTGCATACAATGTAACTACTATGCCGGAAATTTTTCCAAAACGTATTTCTGCACGTGTACTGGGGCTTATCGTATAAATGACCGTTATCAACGACAGCGTAAAAATAAAACTGGCTAAACCTGAGATAATAAATACGGTTGTGCTCATTACTTTCAGGATAACAGGAATGATGAAGGTAAAAAACGTGAAATTTATAAAGAAATAGACGCTAAACTGTAAATACTTATTGGATATGCGCCGTTTTAAGAACTCGTTGGCGATAAGCAAGGCAACAAGGATGACAAAAAATGATATTGTTCTGGACAGCGAAACGCTTCTCGAGAAATAGATAACGTAAGCACTGGATAGCCCGCCAAAGAAAAATTGAATAGCTAACGGAAAATATTCTTGAAACCGTTCGAGAATAGTATTTTTCCATTTGTCATCGTCAGCTAAATTATAAAGGATAATAATAACAGTCAACAAGGTCATGTGCGAGCACAAAATAGTTAAATCATATAGTCGGTCGATGCGCCCAAGCGTAAATGAATCGAAAATAAACCCGCCAATAAAAAACATAAGAGGCGCATATTTTTCATGCTTCCGTATGTATTTTCGAAACGCGCTGTTTCTGTAGTTTGTTAACGATATTTTCATGTACTATTTAATCTCAATTTTCAGCATTTCAATAGTTAATCCTTTATGCGGATTGCTTTTGTCTTTCAAAGAAAGTTCAAACTCATTGATTTTATCTAAATATAAATTCACGCCGGAAATCGACTGGCTGGAAGATTCATTTTGTAATTGATTCTCTGCCTTAGAGCCGGAGATTGTGTATTCCTTGCCGTTGATAGTTAACGCCAAAGCCTCTATTGTTTTACCTGAATAACTGAGATTTATAGTGTTATTTTCCTGCTCATTACCAGCTAAATACCATTTGTATTTTACAACAGTTGGCCTGGTAGAATAATAATCGTGTCCGCTGAAACTATGAAGTTTTGCCGCATTATCTTTCGTTAAAATAAATGTGCTTTCCATATTTGGATAGATGGCATTTTCAGGTGTATATCGCAATTCATTTTCATATTCCAGAACGACAACAGTAGCGTATTTGTCTCTGTTTATCAAGTTTGTTAAATCAATTTCAAAACTGGAATCAGTAGTTGAATTTTGCAGAGAAATAGTTGAATCAGTAAGTAAGTATGCGTTTTTAATATTAGAATTTAAACCTTTAATATTGAGTATATTATTTTTTGGGAAATTGATAATATGAAGATAAAGCTTTCCTTCCTTTGCCGTTGTAGAACCCCAGCTTTGGCTGTCTATTGGGCTTATTGTTGTTCCATAAATAGCTTCGCCATTTTCCGCTAACCATTTGCCTATGCCTTCCAGCACCTGTTGTTCAAAAGGAATAATAGTTCCATCGCCTTTGGGACCAATATTTAGTAAATAGTTGCCGCCCATACCTACGATATTGATTAAATCGTGTATTTTCTCCTGGATTTTTTCTTCTATGCTTGGCCTTTCCTGCCAGGAACGGTAGCTCCAGGTTTCCGGAAACATAGAAGCCGGCGTTTGCCAGGGAACTCCCATTTTGAAATCAGGCTTGAGGTTGTCGCCCATAACCGCAAAGTCGCCCTGGTCGTTCCAAATCCTGCCACTGATCTGGCAGTTGGGTTGTAATTGCTTTACAAGTGTCGCAATTTCCTTGCTTTGGCTGTAGGTCGGAGCACCCATATCAAACCAAATTTCAGAAATTACACCGTAATTAGTCAGTAATTCTTCCACCTGATTCAAATTATATTGATGATGCAAGGGTGGTATTGAATCTGAATTACGCACTGATTCAAAGGGCGTTGCATACTCATAATCCCAGTCAATCAGTGAGAAGTAAACGCCGAATTTCAGTGTATGGCGTTCACAGGCATCTGCCAAGTCTTTGAGAACATCCTTTTGATACGGTGTCGCATCAACGACATCAAAAGTTGTGTATTTAGAATCGAACAGGCAGAAACCATCGTGGTGTTTTGCTGTTATGACAATAGATTTCATGCCTGCTCTTTTGGCTAATAAAGCAACAGAGTCGGCACTCCAGTTGGTCGGGTTAAATTGAGAAACAAGTTTTCTATACTCTTCTCTTGAAATTTTTGCATGCCCTTTAATTTGCTCGCTGTATCCATTGATTTTTTCGCCTTGCCAAACACCTGCCGGCAGGGAGTAAAGTCCCCAATGTATAAACATCGAAAACTTCTGATTCTCCCACTCACTCAGTGCTTCGCGTTCATCGGTTTGTGTGCTTGGAGTATGGTTTGAGGTGTCTGTTTTACAGGATGTTAAGATCAAAAAAATGCATCCTAAAATTAAAGATTTTGAAAGCGATTCCGTTTTCATTGAAGCTGATTTCTGTTTAATTATTACGTGTGATAGTGTGCATTTTGAGCTATTTCAAAACCGAGTTTTTCATATCAAAAGCCAGCCCGATATAGGTCTTGTTGTTGAATTCAAATTCGTCAATGATTTCCCAGTTCAGCTTTCTGGTATGTGCTGCGGTAGAAATTGCATTGACTTTATTGATAAAAGTGACAGAGATAGGATATTTTTTGAAAAACTCAATTCTCATTTCTTCAAAAAGTTGGTTAAGCAAGCCGCTTCCCCTGTAATTTTTATCAATACAGATGGGGCCGTATTGAAAACTATTCTCAGTTGTAATTTCACTTCCATTAAAGGTCAAATCAGGGAAACGTGCTACCATAAAATTGAAAATTTCCCACTGCTCAAAATATTTCCAGCTTCCTGCAAAAGCGTAGGCAATAAGGTTATTCTTCTCATTTTCTGCTATAAATATTCCGTTTTGCTTGATTATTTCTTCTATTTGATTTGTCGTAAATGGTGTAGTCACGAAACCGCTTTTCCGCTCTGTTTCAGTTAGTTTGCTGTGTAAATATTTATCCTGAAGGGCTAGAACTCCTTCAATATCCTGGTTGTTTCCAATTCGTGTTTGTATCATCACCACATACTTTTATTTGTGAAATTTATTAAGTGGCCTCTGGATTTTTGGTTTTTTAAAACTCATTATCCGGCCAGCAAAATCCTCGTTAAAAGTACAAACTTTATTATGATTGGCTTGGGTTTCCTACATTATGAAGGTGAAGGATTTAGCTTTTGATGGGTAAAATGGTTTTGGCTTGGTGAGCGCAGTCAGTTATAGTTTTTATTACTAAAAACCTCCAGCTAAAGCCTAAACAATAGCTCCTTCCCAACCGATAAGGGCAGTTTTTCGTGTTGTGCCCCACATATAGCCACCGATACTACCGGAGGATTGGATAATCCGGTGACAAGGAATTAGGAAGGCAACAGGGTTACTGCCGATAGCGGTTCCGACGGCTCTTGCAGCTTTTGGTTTTTGAATAAGTGATGCAATAGCTCCATAGGTTGTTAAATTTCCCCTTGGGATTTTCAAAAGTGCTTCCCAGACTTTTAGCTGAAAATCTGTTCCTATCAGCTGTAGTTTTATGGTGTTAATCTTGCTCCGGTCAGCCGTAAAAACCTGTAAAGCATTTTGTTGTATATCGTCCGTTTGTTGAATGAAGACGGCTTTTGGAAAACGTTTTTCTAATGCTGAAAACGCAAGCTGTTCATTGTCTGCAAAGCTCAAATAACAAATGCCTTTATGGGTAGAAGCTATTAAAACTTTACCAAAAAGGCTTTCGCTAAAACTGTAATTTATCGAAAGCTTTTCTCCATTATTCTTATGCTCTTCTGGTGTCATTCTTTCGGTTTTCACGAATAAATCGCGCAGTCTTCCTGTAGCTGAAAGTTCTGATTTGGAGATAGTTTCAGTTAATTGGAGGCCTGATTTTATCAGAATTTGTTTCGCATGTTGAATGCTTATACATTGCATGAATTTTTCGGAGCTAACACCAGCCCAATCAGTAAAGAGCTGTTGAAAATGAGAAGGACTTAAATGCATTTTTGCTGCAATTTCTTCCAGGCTTGGCGATTCCTTGGTGCTTTGTTGTATCTGTTCAATGGCCTCTGCAATCCGGCTGTAATTGGTGGCTTCCTGCTTTTTCATCAAACCTGAAATTCGTTTACTTCTCATAATTTTCACACTCTAACATATCCTAAAATTACTTATTCTTTTAGCTTGAAATAGGGATTATATATCAGTCCGATAACATTTCCAAACGGGTCTTTTAGGGTTGCTGTCATCATTTCTCCACCAGTATTATAGGGTTTTTCGTTTTCGGTAGCTCCCAATGATAAAAGCCGGTCATAAACTTCCTGGATTTTCTCAACGCCCCAATAAGCAATTACACTTTCAGTTTTTTCGCCTGTTGGCCCTTCTTCCGGCTGAAGCCCTAATTCATATCTGCCAATATTAAAGCCAACATAATAAGGCGCATCAAAATAAGCTTCTGTTTCAAATGCTTTGGCGTACCAATCTCTCGCTTTTTCGATGTCGCTAACTTTGTAGATGGTGGTTCTTAAACCTAAAATTGCTGGTTTTTCTATGTGTTTTTCTGTTTGATCTGATTCGATTTCTTCCTGAGAATAGGCAAATTGAGTACAGAAGCTTAAAATCACGATGAGTATTACTTTTCGCATTGTTGATTATTTAAGATGTTGTTAAATTATAAGCTTGCATTAGTGACTTGATATCAGTAAAAATTATTTTGCAAAGATTGTCGAAATAAACAGAATGATGAAATTATTGTTTGATAAAATCGTGTTGCCTGCCAGACATTGGGATTGATTGCGTTAGCATAGCTTGGTAATGCACGGGTAAAAGTAGGAAACCGGTTTAACAAATCAAACCCCTCAATATTTTGCGAGAACCAAAACAGCCTGCATAATGTTTGGCCTATGATAGCTTGCCGGTATGCACTTATTGTGTAGTTTTATCAAAAAAATCGAAGCTACAATGACTCATGAAAACAGTATGCGATACAACTTAGAAGACAAGCCACGCTTTTTGCCCATGATTTTATACGGATTGCAGTGGTTGGTTGTCACGGTCCCGGCTTTAATTGTTATGGGCTTAGTGCTGGCGAAGCTTCATTATGGCACCGACGAATTGGCGCAGAGCATTTATATGCAGAAGATGTTCGCAATTTTGGGCGTTACGCTCCTGACTCAGATATTGTTTGGCCATAAACTGCCTCTGGTGGTTGGGCCAGCATCCGTTTTGTTGGTCGGCATTCTGGCTACTATTTCATCAAGCATCCCGGCAATCTATACAGCGATTATGATTGGGGGTCTGGCGATGGCGGCCATGGCTGTAAGTGGCATTCTAAAGGTGATGCAGAAGGTGTTTACTATAAGAATCATCGTTACCATCATGTTTCTGATTCCAATAACATTATCGCCTACGATCATCAAGCTGAGTTTTCAGGATGCCGCTAATCCGCTTTTTAACCTGGGATTTGTGCTTATAGCCACCTTGCTGCTGATACTGTTGAACCGGTTTTTGCAAGGCATCTGGAAATCAACTACCTTGATCTGGGGAATCGTGCTAGCTTCTCTTGCTGTTTATTGGCTTAGGCCAGTTCCTGTGCAGGCTATCGCCAGCCTAAGTAGTGAGGCCGGTCTGGGTATGCACGCGCTGTTTATAAAACCGGAGTTTGATTTCGGGGTTATTTTTGCTTTCTTATTTTGTGCTATCGCTATTCTTATTGCTGAAGTTGGTTCCATCCAAGCGGTTGGTAGGATGATTGGAGCTGACCAAATGGAGAAACGGACAAAGCGCGGCGTGTTTTTTAGCGGACTTTCGAGTGCTGTTTCGGGATTGTTTGGTGTGATTGGCTCTACCGATTTTTCGCTGAGCCCCGGGATTATCGCTGCCACCCGCAGTGCATCGCGTTTTCCTTTTATCATCAGCGGATTTTTGTTGATCGTGTGTGCCTTTTTGCCGTCCGTTATCGAAGTGTTATTGCTCATTCCCAATGTGGTGATGGGTGTGGTCTTGCTTTATGTGATGACTACCCAGTTCGCTGCAGGCTTCCAGATGAGCACGCAGCAAAAGGCCATTAGCACCTTTAATGATGGCGTGGTTATTGGCCTGCCGTTAATGGTTGCCCTACTTATCTCTTTCGCGCCTGTTGAAGTCGGGCAGCACATTCCTTCCATCATTCGTCCGTTATTGGGGAATAGTCTGGTAATGGGCATAGTAATGGTTTTATTACTTGAGCACCTGATACTTCCAAGCAGGGCATTAGCTACAAAGCAATAGGCAAGCTTGATAACCAAAAAACCTGTATAATCCATTTATAAGACACTATAAATGAACTACACAGGTTTATAGAGCAGTAAAAGCTGTAATTTTTTTCTAAGCTTCTGCAGTGGGGCCGCCAAGTGAGAAGGGTGCCATCGTATCGTGGCTGGGTGCATCTTTAATAGGGCCGTGAATCGACTCAAATTTTTTCAGGTTATCAGCCAGTGCTTTGTACAATCTTTTCGCATGTTCTGGTGTGAGAATGATGCGTGATTTTACTTTAGCTTTTTGCACACCCGGCATAAGTTTCACAAAATCAACGATAAATTCAGATTGTGAATGCGTGATAATGGCGAGGTTGGAATAGGTGCCTTCGGCAACTTCTTCGCTCAGCTCGA
>Ga0265293_10000236_pt1 | contig 137773 bp, 132 predicted proteins | sample Munlanlewell138R_FD_192505 | JGI IMG/M metagenome (GOLD analysis project Ga0265293, IMG submission 192505) | Leachate microbial communities from a municipal landfill in Southern Ontario, Canada - Leachate well 138R | ecosystem: Engineered > Solid waste > Landfill > Unclassified | place...
TCCGCAAAGGCTCCCCTGAGGAAGAAGCCGATGGTTTGCCAGAAGCGATGCCGTACATTGTGATTGTTATGGATGAGTTGGCCGACATTATGCAAGCGTTCCCGCGAGAACTCGAAGCTTCGATTGTGCGGTTGGCACAAATGAGTCGGGCGGTAGGTATTCACCTGGTATTAGCAACCCAGAGACCATCGGTTAACGTAATCACTGGTACCATCAAAGCTAACATTCCGTCACGCCTAGCGCTCCAGGTGGCCTCACAGATCGACTCTCGTACCATCCTTGACCAAGTTGGAGCCGAGAAACTACTGGGAGCGGGAGATATGTTGTTCCTATCTGGCGAACTATCAAAACCTATTCGTCTACAGTCTGCCTTCATATCTGAAGATGAGCTAAAGAAAGTAGTCGAATATCTGAAAAATCAGGCTGCGGCACACGAACTAGACGCTATTTCGTTTGATACAGATGAAGAAAATAATCCTGATGCTTTCTTTAGCGCAGTAACTGATGAGGATGAAGACGATGATCTCTACGGTGAAGCAAAACGAGCTGTGATAGAAGCTGGCAAAGCTTCTACTTCCTACTTGCAACGCAAGCTACGTATTGGTTACTCCCGAGCGGCACGCTTGATGGATATCCTCGAAGAGCGAGGTGTTATTGGTCAACAAGAGGGGTCTCGGCCACGGGAAATCCTACCGCAAGGCGATGTATCAGATAATGAAGATCAAATTCCGGAAGAAGATGACGAAATGATAGAATCAAGATAATGCGAATGGGTTCTAATATTACATTTAGAGACATTTTCAAGTACTCCATTATTGGGTTATTCCTACTAGTTTTTGTGGGGTACGTTTTGTTCCAAGCTCGCTTTATCTTGATTGGTCCGGTTTTAGAGTTAACTATTGAACCAAACCGAGTACAATCAGAGAGGACAATTACTCTAGAAGGACGAGCAAAGAATATAGTCAAGATAACTCTTAATGATCGAGAAATTTATACCGATAAAAATGGGTATTTCAAGGAGGTATTAGTACTAGAAAACGGCTATACTATAACCACTATCAAAGGTATCGATCGTTATGGCCGCACAATTACCCTTTCCCGTACCTTTGTCTATAAGCCAAATTAAAAATTACTAACCATTATATTATGTCTACAAAAAAAGCGACTGTGAAGAAAGCTGCCAAAGCTGCTACTAAAAAAACTGCTGCGAAAACAGAGGCTGTAACAGCTGAGAAAAAAGAAAATGACCGAGCAGATATTTCTGAAACTCTACGTAGTATAAAAACAAAATTCGGCGATGATGCCATCATGACCTTGGACGAAACCCGACACGTAGAAGTAGATTCAATATCTACTGGCTCTATTGGGCTTGATGATGCTCTAGGAGTCGGTGGCTTTCCTCGTGGACGAATTATCGAAATCTACGGACCGGAATCATCTGGTAAGACCACCCTATCATTACACGCCATAGCCGAAGCTCAAAAAGCTGGCGGTATCTGTGCTTTTATCGATGCGGAACACGCTATGGATCCGGAATATGCTAGAAATATTGGCGTTAAACTAGACGAACTACTTATCTCACAACCAGATACTGGTGAACAAGCCTTAGAAATCGTCGAATCACTCGTACGTAGTGGCAAAATCGATATTATTGTCGTCGACTCAGTGGCCGCTTTGACTCCTAAAGACGAGATTGAAGGTGAGATGGGAGCCCACCACGTAGGTAAACAAGCACGTTTGATGAGTCAAGCCTTGCGTAAACTTACATCTATTGTTGGTAAGGGTAAAACTTCTATTATCTTCATTAACCAAATCAGAATGCAGATTGGGGTTATGTTTGGTAACCCAGAAACTACACCTGGTGGTAAAGCTCTAAAATTCTATACTTCTGTTCGTCTCGATATCCGTCGTATTGCTCAGATTAAAAAAGGTGACGAAGTAGTTGGTGGTCGGCACCGCGTCAAGGTGGTCAAGAATAAAGTTGCCGCTCCTTTTAGAACGACTGAGTTTGATTTGATTTATGGTGAAGGTATTAGCCGTGAAGGAGAATTATTGGCTCTTGGTGAAAAGTTCAAAATGGTCGCAAAGGCGGGAGCCAGCTACTCTTACACTCCCCCAGGCGGCGACGAGTCTACTGTTGTTAAATTAGGTAGAGGCTATGACGCTGCGCGGACAACCTTGAAAAACGACAAAAAACTAACTAACGAAATCCTCAAAAATATCAGAAAAGCAATGAAGGAGGAGGCTGGATAAGCTAAATAAATATTAAATAGTCTGAGTTTGGGAGTGTAAGTCTCTGGTAGTAAATAATCCACGAATACGCCAATGAATAGATAAGGCGGTAAAAACCATTGCTCCCAAAGCTAGTAAGGTGACAGTTTCCCCGTTGACTAATGTCTGCCAAATATAAGTTGGAGCATCCTTAACGGAAACTGCTAGTATATTTTCTATTACCTTGGCCACAAAAACCATATTGGTGAATACTGTTAACGAGACAAAAAAAATAGCCAAGTAAAGAGTCAGAGGACTAGCTAAAATACTAGCTGTATAGGCGAAATAAACCCTTCTCATTATTTGTTTGCTAATTTGGATTGATGAATTCATATACACATGGATTACTCTTATTATTTATTACTAATGCAATACCAGATAAGTTACAGATAAATCTATTCCGATAATAAAAACTCAATCTCATCGTCACCTGATGCTTTGCGGAAAGCTTTTTTAGCTCGATGGACTCGGGTTTTTATAGTGCCAGTAGACTCACCGGTTTTCTCTGCTATATCTTGCTGACTCCAGCGTTCAATATAATGTAATCGTAATACATAAACAAAGTGATCAGGTAGGCGCTTTAACACGCGTTCAACGGCGTCCCTTTTTTCCATAAAACCAATATGATTCTCCTTCCCTCCTATCAACTGCTCGAAATTTGGATCGATATTTTGGAAACGCTCTTTATGTTTAGAATTTTTTTGGTATCTGGTGAAAGCAGTGTTCATTAAAATACGATAAGCCCAAGAACTGAACTTGGCATCTTCTTGGGGTTTGAATTTGCCAGCGTTGATATAGATCTTAGTAAAAGTGTCTTGTACCACTTCTTCAGCATCGAGTTGATTATGTAACACACTAAGTGCTTTGCGAATAAAGGCGTCTTGGTAACGCTCTAGCAAAACCGTGAATATCCAAGGTTCTTTTTGTGAGCGAACTAAGATTTCTTCATCCGATAAATCCCTCGCTTTGTCAGTAGTAGTTAAACCTAACATGGTCTTATAATAGCACCGATAATAAGGCTGTGAAGTTACATCGCTTTGCATTTACGGTGTGATTTATGGTATAAACTATGTCGTTAAGTTTTACCCAGCCTTATTTCTTGTTACTGATTAGTGTTAAAAATTATTCGATATCGAGAACATCTCTCACTCGAAATAAGGCTGGACGTAAGATTTTCTAATTCATTAATTCATAAGAAAAATCTAACGTGGCAAAATTACAATACAATGAGCTAACCGTTAAAAAAACTGTCATTATGGACGGAGATCCGTATTTAGTATTATCTAGCTCCATCTCAAAGAAAGACCGACAAAAAGCCAGCAATAACGTTAAGATGAAGAACCTACGAACTGGTGGAGTAGTTGATCGAACTTTTCACCAATCAGATGTCCTGGAGGAAGCACAGATAGAAAAGCGAGACGTAAAGTATTTATATGAAAATCGTGGAGAACACTGGTTTTGTGAACCAGATAATCCAAGTGCCCGCTTTAGTCTAAGCGAAGAAATAGTAGGACATTTAAGCAACTTCGTGGTTGGTAATTCCTTAGTGGAAGCAGTCATCTTCAATGATGAGATAATGAGCATTATCACACCAATCAAGGTGGAACTTAAAGTGAAGGAGGCTAGCGATGCTGTTAAAGGTAATACTAGTTCGAACGCCACAAAAGAAGTGACCTTGGAAACCGGCTACTTAATACAAGTACCTCAGTTTATCAATCAAGGAGACATCATCGCTGTAAATACCGAGCAAGGTACATATTCAGAACGAGTTTCTAAAATATAAAAGACCAAGTTATCGTTTTTTCAATCAAGGCGGCCCACAGGGCCGCCTTGATTGTTCTTAATTCTCGGTCTTGCTCTTACTTGAACTTGTCGCCTGCAGCTGGTAACCACCAGTTGAGGAGAATGGAAAAGAACAGAAGAGCGATGGCTCCACCAAATGGGTAGGCTAGGCTGGCCAAAAACCAACTACCTGTTACTTGGTAGGTTTTGACCACCAACCAAACGCTGGCCGGTAAGGTCAAAAGCAACGGTCGGAACAAGTCTTGCATAGCAGTCCCCTTTCTAATTACAGTAAAGCAGTATCGGTGAGGATTGTCAATTGAAAACAGCTGGACAACCCTACAGGTTGTCCAGCTGTTTTCTTAACAAAAACGCACTCTTACTAGTAAGAGACGAAAGGCATTAGAGCCATAAAGCGAGCCCGCTTAATAGCTCGTGCAAAATCACGCTGTTGTTTAGCAGTAAAACCAGTACGACGACGATTCATCATTCGTGCGTGTGGATTAACATGAGCTTTCAATTTAGTGATATTTTTGTAATCAATATGATTGAGAGTTTGTTTTTTTGTTTGTTCGGTTGTCATAATTTAATTTAAGTTTCTGAATCATTCTTTAGAATGGAATATCCTCTGGATTAATATCCTCCTCTGGATATTGTGGTGGTTCTGGAGCCTTTTCATCATTAGAACCTGTGGCAGCATTATTGTTACTGGCAGACCCTCCATCCCCTCCACTGCGTGGTCCAAATTGTACCCGATCAGCAACAATCTCAGTACGATATTGTTTGACTCCATCTTTTTCCCAAGACCGAGTTTGTAGACGACCCTCTATAAAAGCACCACTACCTTTCTTCAAATATTGGTTGACAGTCTCTGCTTGACGACCAAACACAACAATATTGTGATAGTCAGCTTGTTCTTGCTGTTTACCATCGCGATCTTTATAGACACGATTAGTAGCTAACGAAAATGAAGTTACATTCATTCCGCTTGGCAGGGCTTTCATTTCTGGATCTCTGGTTAAATTACCGTAGATCATTGCTTTGTTAAGATACATAATTTTATTACATTAACTGATTAGTTTGTTACTTAGTATCAGTTTCTGATTTTTCGAGCTCTTCGTCAAGAGTAGAATCATCCTTATCGTCATCTTCATCATCTTCTGAAGATTCAGTGGTGACATCAGTGATAATGACTGAATCTGAATCATCTACATCAGTAACTACTTTCTGTTCTGCTAAAGCAGCGTGAAAACGGAAAGGATTAGCTTCTTCTACTTTAGTCAACTTAATGACAATGTAACGAAGAATACTTGAATTAGAATCCAAGTCTTCATTTATTTCTGCGACAACTGAAGACTCTCCTTTAAAACGTACCCAACCAAAGTAAGCTGAGGTAAATTTTCGGTTTTTTCCTTCAATGTGCTTAATAATTTCATAAGCGAGATTAAAGCGTTCAGGAGTTTCTTCATCGAAGATTTCTGCTCCCTCCTTAGTAATAAGAGCTTTGATGGTCTCAAACACTCCTGGAACTTCCCCTTCAGCAACCGTTGGAAGTACGTGGAAAGCTAGCTCATAACTATTGAACTCTCGTTCATCAGTCATGGTAGCCTCGGCTGCTGGCATTGTTTCGTTATTCATTTACGAAATGTTTATTTACTTGTTAACGTTGCCTAAAGTACCATAAATAAGTTGTCTTATCAATACAAAAGACCGCTGGCAAAGCTAGCGGTCTTTTGTATCACCTCTTCTTTATTTTTGTTGCTGTTCTCACGAATTACTAAGTAAAATCTGCACTCTGTACAGATTTTACTAAGTATTCGCGAATCATACAGATTCTGTTCAGGTTGTCAGTATTTTTTATTCTTCAAAATACTAGTCAACCTCTTGCGAACGTCCCCCAGACGTTCTCACCCGGCTCGACTGTTTTCAATTCTAGGAGAAAGAATTGAAAACATGTCTCCGCCGCGGGCAGCGGCCGGAACTGACACTAGTCAGTCCCTAGAAGTTTTCTAAGAAATCTTCTGTCTTTGTCGTCACGAGTTACTAAGTAAAATCTGCACTTTGTGCAGATTTTACTTAGTACTCTCGACCCCGGCTCGCGGTTCGTCGGGACGGGACAAAGTCCTTCCTTACAGGAACGGTAAACCTTTTGGATTTTTCATATGAAAAATCACAAAAAGTCTTGCGAAAGTACTTTGGTACTTTCTCACCTCACAACGCTCCGCCTCGGACAACGACAAAGCCTGGCGCAGGCCAGGCTTTAGAAAAATCAGACAAATAAACTGAAAGTTTATTTTTTACTGATTTTTTGTCGTTGTCCGCCCATTACCTTACCAAGCTTTCGTCTCTGCACGATAAATTTGTTTGAGTGTTTCTTTGGTGAGCGAGTCTTCTGACCCTTACCAGTCGGACGACCTTGCTTAGTGCGTTGTCGTCTATGACCGCGAGGAGACTTGCCTTCACCACCTCCATGTGGGTGATCTACAGCATTTTTGGCAGAACCACGAGTCTTAGGGCGAAGTCCCATATGACGTGCCCGTCCAGCTTTTCCGATAGTCACCAAACGGTGTTCTTCGTTTGATACCTCTCCCACTGTTGCCCAGCAAGTTGATAGAATCTTTCGTATTTCAGATGAAGGCATCTTCAGTTGTGTATAGCCTCCATCATGAGCTACTACCTCAGCGTAGTTACCCGCACTGCGAGCAATGCGAGCACCACCTTCCGGCTTGGTTTCAATTGCGTACACATAAGTACCAACTGGAATTTTACCTAGAGTCAAGCGGTTACCTAGCTTTGGCTTAGCTTTATCTGAAACTACGAACTCGTCCCCTTCTTTCATATTTTGTGGGACAAGGATATAGCGCCGTTCACCGTCCTTGTATAAAACAAGAGCGATAAAACCTGAACGGTATGGATCGTATTCAATCGTTTCTAGCTTAGCTGGAATCTCTCGCTTGTTGTATTTGAAGTCAACTTCTCGGTATTTACGTTTATTCCCAGCTCCACGATACCAAGTAGTGATTCGTCCCTGTGAGTTACGTCCACCAGTTGATTTCTTTCCCTTAGTCAGAGACTTCTTTGGAGTACTTCTATTTGAAGTGAGTTTCTTACGGTACTCAATCGCTGTAGCTCCGCGTCGTCCTGAGGATGTTGGTTTATATTTCTTCATAGGAATTACTATACAAGGCTTATATGATCACCTTTTTTAAGGTAGACATATGCCTTTTTCATGCCTTGTTCTGATATTTTTCGACCACGACTACGCGACATGTACTGGCGCGGAGCTTTGTTAACGATGTTTACTTTCACCGGCGTCACTTTATACAGTTCTTTTACTGCATCTTTCACGTCATACTTATTAGCGTCCCGGCGCACGATGAATGTATAAACATTACTATCGTTCATTGCGACTGCTTTTTCAGTGATGCGAGGTTTAACAATAACTGAAGATAGATCACGATCAGTTGGTAGAGACTTCGAGACTACTGTCTGTTCTGACTTTACCTTCTTAACACTATCTACTGCTTTAGTATTGTCTTCTTTTCGACTAAAAAGTGCCATAATAATTTATTTATGCGGTTGTTGTAGCTTTATTAGCTACTCGCTTTTCTAAAGCTTCTACTGAATCTTTAGGATTAGCGACTATTACATATTTGTAGGTTAGGAGATCAACTGGATTAATATCCTTGACTGACTTCACCTCCATATTTCCGAAGTTACGGAAACTTTTTTCAGTTGATTCATCACGCTCGAAGAGGACAACAAGTGCAGTATTCTTACGCTTAGTAGCTAGGGTTTCTGCTCCACTACCTTTAGCGATAGCTATAATAACTGATTTTGCGTCAGCGGTCTTTGGTTTATCAAACGTAAGAGAATCGATAAAGATAATTTCGTTATCAGATAACTTCTTAGATAGAGTTATAGCAAGTGCCTTAACTCTAACTTTTTTGTTTATCTTTTTAGAATAATCCTTTTCATTACGAGGTCCAAAAGTTACACCACCGCCAGTCCAGATTGGAGAACGACGGGAACCATGTCGAGCCCGGCCTGTGCCTTTCTGCTTCCATGGTTTTTTACCACCACCTTGTACTTCACTACGATCTTTTGTATGTGCATTACCACCACGAGCATTGCTTTGCATAGCCGTGACAACTTCGTGCACCAAGTCGGCGTTCCAAGCTACGCCGAATACAGACTCAGGAAGAGAGATCTTACCACCTTCCTTTCCGTCTTTTGTGAAAATTTTTGTATCCATGTTAGATATTTCTTATGAACTTGTGAATTAGAAATTCTTACACCCAGCCCCACTTTCAGAAATTATTTATCTTATGTGTTACTTCCGACTAAATTTCGTTATCATATCTGTAAATAAATGACAGCGGAAAGTGGAGCTGGGTCTAGTATTAATAATTCGCTTCACTCATAAATTAATTACTGGACATTACGTACTTCTACTAATGTGCCCTTTCGACCTGGGACTGCTCCAGAAACAAGCAGTACATTTTCTTCTGGATTTACCTGTAGAACTTTCAAGTTCTTAACAGTTATCCGATCACTTCCCATTCGACCGGCCATACGAGTACCTTTAAATACTCGAGCTGGACCAGTCGCACCAATAGAACCCGGCTCACGAAGTGAGTGCTTTTGACCATGAGTAGCAAAACCTCCTCTAAAGTTGTATCGCTTTACTACACCCTGGAAGCCTTTACCTTTTGAAACAGAAGCCACAACAATCTTGTCTCCTACAACAAAGGTACTGGCATCAATAGTTTGACCTTTTTCAAGCCCAGCTACTGACTCATCGTAACTAACGCGCGGACGGAATTCTTTTATGTGAGAAAAAGCCGCTCCTGTGTGTCCTTTTTGAGCTTTAGCAATCCGTTGTTCTTTTTGAACTCCGGTCGCTACCTGAACAGCTGAGTATCCATCTTTCTCCTTGGTTTTCACCTGCGTAATTACTGCAGGTTCTACCCTAAGGATAGTTGCTGGATAACAGACTCCATCAGCGTCAAACACTTGGGTCATGCCTTCCTTAGTTCCTAGAATAAATTTCATTTATTTTGAACTAACTAATAAATGCTTTGAGACCGACAATGCAAAACCGCGAATTTCTTGACGCGAGCATTTAGCCCTTTCCTATAATCCTATAGTCGGGGTACAAGCTCGCAGTTAGAAAACCGCGGTTTTGTGCCCATTGGTTCTCCGCTGCGCAAGCGCAACATCACCGAACATAGGTCTTTAAAAGCTGGGGTTAGTATACGTATTTAAGCTAAAAAAGCAACCTAAATAAAGACAAATGGTCGTGGGTGGTTATATTTGCTATAATCAACTAAATCCTATGAGTATAAACCGACGCACCTTAGCCCGGATTGATATCATTCTAGCCATATTATTGGTTCTTTCTTTAGGTACTGTTATAACCGGCCTATATATTTTAAAAGAAAAAGAATTAGTTATCAGCGAACTTACTACCCAAAAACAGAATCTTCTTAAGACCAACGCTGAAAATAAACAAGATATCGAATCCAGTAACCAGACCATCGCTATGTTGACGGAGAAAATAGACGAACTTAGTGCCGCCTACAGCCAAGAACGAGATAAAAATGAAGACTTTGAAGACCAGTTACGAGAGCTGGGAGCTGTAGTGGGCGACCTTAACAAATTATCAAAAACTGATAAAGAGTTACTGGAAAAATACTCCAAGATATATTTTCTTAATGAAAACTACACTCCTTCTGACCTAGATCGTATCAACCCAAAATATGTGCTGACCGGCAAAGATCCACAATACTTCCATGGCGGGGCAATAAAGTTTTTAGAAGATATGATTGAAGAAGCGGCCGATGATGGAATCGAACTTAAAGTAATATCAGCTTATCGTTCTTTTGATCACCAAAATGCTCTGAAAGGTCAGTTTACTACTGTTTATGGTACTGGGGCCAACGCTTTTTCTGCTGATCAAGGCTATTCAGAACATCAACTGGGTACTACTCTGGATATAACAGATCCAGCCACTAGTGGAACCTACGCCAGTTTTAAAGACACTGAGTCTTACGCCTGGCTACTTAAGAATGCCTATAAGTACGGCTTTATTATGTCTTACGAAGAAGATAATAAGTATTATATTTTTGAACCTTGGCATTGGCGCTTCGTCGGTCGTGATTTAGCTCGTGACCTACACCGTGCTAATGCTAGTTTTTACGATTGGGATCAAAGGGATATTGATAAGTACCTGATTAGTATCTTCGACTAAAATCACCACTCATTTTTCCTTAGACACAAGTACGAGATCAGGTCTCGTACTTTAGATTAAAATAGTCCGATTGGAGAGCAACTATCTTAAACCATATAGTTTTTGGGCATTCTCGAGAAGTTTCTCTCTAATCAATTCTTCATCCTCACCTTTTATCTCGGCAATTTTTTTATAAACTTCCTTGACCATCCACGGCTCGCAGCGTTGGCCACGGTAAGGAACGGGAGCGACGTAGGGACAATCTGTCTCACCATGTATCAAATCCAGTGGAGTATTTCTAACTACTTCTTCATAATCCTTAGCAAAAGTAATTACTCCCGTGAATGATATAAAGCCACCGATTGCAAAAAACTTTTTAGCTTGCTCCCATGAACCAGCATAAAAATGTACATTAAATGGTACTTTGGCGTACTGCTTTAAAGTCTGATAGGTATCATCATACACATTACCGACCCCGGCTTCAGCTTTAACGCTCGCTTCGTTGCCCTTAGTATCACGAGTATGAATCATTAGTGGTAACTCGAGTTCGTTAGCCAATTCTATCTGGGCTATAAAAGCTTCTTCCTGCACAGCTTTAGTTTCTTTTTCCAAGCGATAATAATCATATCCACACTCTCCAATAGCAACTACCTTCTCACTCTTAGCCAACTTACGATAAAAATCCTTATCGAATTTTTCTCCCTGAGTAGTAAAAGATTTCATATTTTCTCCTAACTCATTTTTATCATGATAGCTAGGACTAGTATGAATTGGGTGTAGACCAATAATGGCAAAGCCATTATTGGTCGCTTCAGCTATCGCAACTGCCTTTTTACTGGTGTCAGTTTGAGTTCCAACATTAATTACCCCCACCTTTTCAGCCGCACATTTATCCATTACTGTTGGCCAATCATCAGCAAAAGCATTTATGTTCACGTGAGCGTGAGTATCTATGTAATTAAAATTATTTCCCATATTTGATTCGTTTTTAAATCTTGATGATGGAATTGTTATTCTGGTAGACGATTAAAAAGATTATCTGGTTTCCTATTTGTGGCAACAGCATCTTTGATAACGAGACTAGTCTCAGGCATAATTGGGTTCAACATACTACCAATTAAGTAGAGATAACGAACAAGCTCAGTAATAATTTTTTGAGCGGCTGGCTTATCTTCCTTGATTAGTTTAAAGGGTTCGGTTTCGGCTATCTTCTCATCTAGCTCACCTACTTTGTGCCAAATATAGTCACAGGCAGCTTGAAAATTGTAATTGTCTAAAGCCTCTAAATACTCTTGGTCAAATTTATCTACTTCAGGCTTTGCAATTGGACTATCCAGATGAGTCTCAGCCATCTTCATAATACGAGCAGTTAAGTTACCCAAGCCATTCACTAAGTTGGCCGTATAGTATTCGTCCATTTTTTCCCAAGTTAGATCCGAATCATCAGTAGGATGTACGTGTCGTAGTAGAATGTAACGAGTGGCCTCTGTACCATACTTCTCTACTATGTCGTAAGGAGAAATAACATTGCCTAAAGATTTACTCATCTTTACCCCACCGCTATTGATAAAACCATGGTAGAAAATTTTATCAGTGGCTTTAAGTCCGGCACTTTTCAACATAGCCTGCCAAATAACTGACTGGAAACGCATCTGGTCTTTCCCTGCCAACTGCAATGAGTTCCCTTCTGCCCAGTATTTTTTGAAATTACCCTCCTCATCAGTCGGCCAACCAAGAGTAGAGATATAGTTTGTCAAAGCATCAAACCAAACATACATAACATGTTCGTCATCTCCTGGAACGCTGATTCCCCAGTCCATGCGTGATTTTTGACGAGAAATACTGATGTCTTCTAAACCACCAGATACGAATTTTAAAAGTTCTAAACGACGAAAATCCGGCGTAGTAGATTTTTCTTCTTTGAGATAGTTGACTAAATACTCCTGATAGTTAGAAAGTCTGAAAAAATAATTCTCTTCCTCTATTTCCTCGGGTATTTTGTGGTGATCTGGACATTTACCATCCACTAAATCAGACTCAGTTTTAAAAGCTTCACAACCAACACAGTAGAGGCCTTTGTATTTCTTTTTATAAATATCACCCTGTTCGTTACAGAGCTGCCAAATATGTTTGGCGGCTTCCTTATGACTAGTGTCTGAGGTGCGGATAAAATTATTGTAAGAGAGATTTAAGGCCTCTTTTAGTTTTTGAAACTCAGCGGCATATTTATCTACGTAGGCTTGTCTGTCGATACCTGCCTCATCGGCCTTCTCAGCGATCTTTTGTCCATGCTCATCAACTCCAGTATTGAAAAATACTTCGTAACCATTAATTCGAAAATAACGAGCTAGCGTATCCGCCTGAACAAATTCAAGAGCGTGCCCGATATGAGGTGAAGCATTAACGTACGGTAAGGTAGTGGTAATATACTGTGGTTTTTTCTCTAACATATAAAATATACAATACCATAGCTGTTAAATAAAAAAATGACCAGCCCCAAAAGGGACCGGTCCAGTTGGTCGTCAGCAAACCTTCCTGCTCAACGGTACCTTGATACCTGTTTTTTTAATACCTGGTACTCATCCCCCATCTTCTCAAGATCCAGCAAGGTGGGTGCGTTTTTCAGTCGCAGACTCAGTCCCTCCACCTGCTCCAGATAAACACGCAAGCGGTGTGTATCAATGCTGGGATGCTTGGCAAAGGTTGAGCGATCGACCAACGCCGAACGCAGATTGAGCAGTGACTTCTCCAGGGCAGCCTTTTGTTCCTTCATAAGAACTCTCCATTGTTTACTATGGTTCCAGCCAGGAGGATACTACTTATATATATTTTGGCAAGCTAAAAAACGACTCCCTCTGGGGAGTCGTTTTTTAGACATTTAATTAGTCTGCAAATAGTGTACTAAGTCAGTAATTGGTACCCGGACCTGCTTACCAGTATCACGATCGCGAACTGTCACAGTATCTTTATGTTCTGGCTGTTCCTCGCCCAAAGTATCGAAATCGATTGTCACACAAGCTGGTGTACCAATCTCATCTTGCCTACGATAGCGTTTTCCAACGTTACCATTATCATCATACTCAGTCCGCATATGTTTTGAAAGCATCTGGAACACTTCCTGTGCTTTCTCTACTAATTGTGGTTTATTTCGCAAGAGAGGAAAAACTGCCACCTTAATCGGAGCTAATTTTTTAGGGAAACGCATAACCACGCGCTTTTCTCCACCCAATTCATCTTCATCGTAGAATTCCGTCATAACGGCCAAGAAGGTGCGGTCTACGCCAACTGAGCTTTCTACCACATGAGGAATATATTTTTCTTGAGTATAAGGATCCAAATACTCCATTGAAGTACCTGAAAATTCTTGGTGCTGTGTCAAATCATAATCTCCGCGAGCATGAACACCTTCCAACTCTTTAAAACCGAACGGAAAATTATACTCAATATCGAAAGCGGCCTTGGCATAAAAGACCAGGTTCTCATGTTCATGCCAGCGCAAATTCTCAGCTTTGAAACCAAGGTCTAAATAATAGTTCATCCGCTTCTCTTTCCATTCTTCATACACTGTCATCTCACTCTCCGGAGAAACAAACATCTGTAATTCCATTTGTTCAAATTCTCTTTTGCGGAAGATATATTGACGAGGAGCAATCTCATTACGAAAAGCTTTGCCAATTTGGGCAATACCAAAAGGTACTTTCACTCGGGTAGTATCAAGAACATTTTTAAAATTTATATAAATTCCCTGGCAAGTTTCGCCTCGTAAGTAGGCTGGGTCTTGAGTCCAATCTTCTGAAAAATTACCAAGATTAGTCTTGGTTAAGAGATTAAATTGCGTGACACTGCCAAAATTCTTTTCTCCACACTTAGGGCAGATCAGCCGTTCTCTGTTCTCATCAAAAACTTTATTAATCTCTTCAATGGACATTTTCTCATCAGCAAAAACACCGAGTTCTTCTAATAAATGATCAGCTCTTGATCTGGTATTACAATTCTTACACTCAACTAAGGGATCGGAGAAACCGCCGACATGTCCAGAAGCTTCCCAAACTCTAGGATGGGTAACAATGGCAGAATCCAGACCAACTACATTAGCTTCTTCATTTACTATTGCCTGCCACCAGCTAGCTTTAATATTATTAGCCAACTCTACACCGTATGGACCATAATCATAAGATCCTACGAAGCCGCCATAAATTTCACTACCCGGAAAAACAAAGCCTCGACGTTTAGATAAGGAAACAATATTCTCCATCTTTTTTTCATTCTGATCAGACATAATGAGATTACAATATCACAGAGTAGGAAATAGCAGAACAGTAGTCAAATTACTCTGTTACCCGTCCATTACCAGACGGATAGCCAGTCTCTCGGCTCAATTCAGTAGTTAAGGCAGTGTGCTCATCTCGTACTACTTGATTAGTAAAAAGATCAGTCGCTTTTAAGGTTTGCTTATCTAACAGAGTTAAGGTATTGCCAATCTGGGATTTACTAGGGGTTAAGCCTACTTGGAATGAGACAAAAACAGATGCGTTGGCTGCTACATTGCCCGGGTTCCAAGTAAGGGTACGATTTATAGGATTAAATTCTACTTCACCGCTACCAGAAGTCTGATCAAGCCACTTTACATAACTAGGAAGATTAGCGGTAACTGTAGAGTTGGTGATGCTGTTAGAACCACTGGTCAGCATATATGACAACGTATATGTAGTTTCCTCCTCTGCTCTTGGTGGAATTGGTCCAACATCAATAAAAGCACCCTTATTGTAAATAACATCGGCCGCTATCTTCGGCGTACTGACTACTCTAACTACCGCACTGTCAGTACTTTCTAATTTTTCTGCTACTCGGTCAGCTGAAACTCGTTTGGATTGGACTTGCACGTCGATATTTATTTGTGGGGTCTTAGTTACCTTTGTATCAGGTTTTACAGAAAAACTAACTTTGGCTTTATTGCCAGGCAAAGTTTGTTCCAAAGAACTTTGACTCCCCACCTCCCAGGTAATTGTATTATTGGCAGAATTGTAAAATCCGTTATCAACATTTATATCAGCCCCTGCAACCGCGTTGCCAGAAAGAAAAACCTTGACTGAAGTATCATATAAAGTGTAGTCCAACATATTTAAAGCTTCGATTGTTACTCCAAAATTACTACCGGGCTCAACTGAAACATCATTACTACTTTGCCCATCTATCTTCATGTCTATATCAAAAAAAGGCCTCTCGATCTGAAAATTTGCTTTGTCAGAAACGAAGACCGAGGTGAGCTCTTGAGGTTTGGATTCGCTGGGTACTCCCACTAAAATATTAATAGCTGTATTCTCCCCCTCGTTGCCATCTATCACTCCTTTGATAGTAAAAGTTTTAGATGATTCTGGTTTTAAATTTTTAATCAACCACATATTCTGGGCATAATCGGGGGCTGGTTCAGCTTTGCTAAAATCAAACCCTCTGGGATACTCAGCCTTAACTAACAGACCCGACAAATTAGTTGGTGAATTTGAAGTTATTGTAAAAGACATTTCTGTCTCTTGACCGGAAGAAATCCTAACTTCATTGTCAACTTTTAAAGAAATTGGTGAGGAGCTAATTTTAAAGAACAATGATTCAGCTTCCTTAAAGAAAACAGCATTGGAACCTTCCACGCGATACTCAATTGATACCTTAACCTCCTTTTCTTCATTTTCTTCTCCGTAGACTATAGCTCGTAATGGTATATTCAAGGTTTCTCCGCCTTTAATGGTATCTAATTGCAGACGTTCGATGTGCAAATCTCCGGCGTTATCTGCTACCGATTGCGTACCAGACGGATATTCAACGATCAGGGTAGCTGAATTTATGGCTACGGTATTGTTGTTGGTGATACCAACCTGTAGAGGAATCACCTCACCTCCACCAACTGTTAATGGACCAGTTATTGCAATAGCGATATTTTTTCCGGAAATAGTATTATTGCCGCTTAATGTTAAAACACTAGCTACTCCAATAGAGAAAACCAGGACCGCCAGTCCCAGCATCACTAATTTTGCCCGATATGTCTTTTTCTTTTTCATAGTTAATTCAGAACTACTAATATGGGATTCGCTATCATCAGAATAAACCGGTTGTTTAGCAACAGGTTTTTGTAACGGCTGAGGAGGTGTCTTCCATTGTGAAGTCACTGTTTTTGAATTATCTTCTAATTCAAAATTTTTAGGCTTAATATCTTGCTGACCTCGCTCGTATAGGCGTTTTTTTAAACTATCTAAACTTTTTTGATTTTTGATTCCCATAATTTATGTCTAAAAATCAGTATAGCATGATGGTATTAATTTCAACTGATAAGCGAACCAGTGTTATCTATAGGTGGCTGGCCATGACAGCTTTCTCTATCGTCTGATGCGCTAATGGTGGCAATGATATATATATCGACCAAGGATCCTGGCTGGTAATAATCTCTTTAAATGAATCATCGAGCGCTATATAACCTAAATTATATAACATACGAAGAGCAAAGAGATCAGATAAATCTATTACATCCCTACCTTCTGCCACCTCCAGACATGATAGGGCCATTACTGCGTCTCTATATATTAGTGGATATGGCTCAGTACCGTGGAGAAAACGGCGCATCATCTTGATTGTCTTTTGAATACTAGCGCGGGCACTACGAGTCTGTGCCTCCATAAAGGGATTACTGATAGCCTCTACACTACCAATCCGCCAACCAGACTTACCTTTTATTAGAGAAACTCTGATAATGGAAAAATCTTGCAAAGCATAGCGCTGCTTAGACTTCTCCACTCTAACACTTCTAGCTGTCGCCCATAACATACCAGCCTCTTCGGTAAACAGCAGGAAGGAACGATCAGAGGTCTGGTAATCTTTACTACCACAAACTATAGCCTCGGTTATATATGTCTGATAAGCCATACTAATCAAGTATAACTTAACTTACTTTTTTTCCATCTGGACCACAAAGGAGTGTGTGCCCGCTTTGATTTCTTCACCGGTGACGCTTGTGAACTTGATTTCATTAGCTCCAACAGTCTGAGTAATATCATCCATATACTGTTTGAGAACAGCCTCTCCAGCAGTAGCAGTCTGAACATTTAGAATGATTCGATCGCTCGGTTGCAAACCGGCTTCTTTACGCAACTCCTGAATAGCGCGAACAAATTCTCGAACATCGCCTTCAGCTTGTAATTCTGGAGTTATAGTTAAATCAAGCTCTACTTTTTCATCTAAGTCTGCTACAAAATTTACCTCTTTCACATTCACCTCTTCTTCTAAAAGTGGAATATAAGCTGAGTCAAAAGCTTCTCCTTGCACTCGTAAGACACCCAGGGGTTGCCTGGTCTTCACTCCAGACTTTGCTCTCACTTCTAAAGCAGCTTTCACCACCTCACGTACTGCCGTCATGGTGGCCAGAACTTCTTTATCCACTTCGTTAACATCAGGCCATTTCATCAAGTGAACACTCTCCTGATCATCTTCTGTTTTCACAGCTTGGAAAAGATATTCTGCATAAAATGGCATTGCGGGAGCCATTACTAGAGATAGTTTTTTCAGCACCAACCGCAGAGTACCAAGTGCTAATTCTTTATCTTTAATATCTAGACCTTTCAAACGATCACGACTACGGCGCAAATACCAAACCGATAAATCATCTATCAAGTCTGTAATTGGTCTAGTAGCTTTATCTAATTCGTAATTTTTATAACTAGTAGTTATCTCAGCTACCGTTTCATTCAACCTGGCTACAATCCACCTATCTAATACTTGTGGCGAAGTAGCCGTTTCAGATACTTTTTCGTCAGCATAAGTTTGATACATAGTAAGAACATTATGGAGACGTCCAATATTTTTCCGCTGCAAATCCATTACTTCCTTATCTGAAAAACTAATATCTTCAGCTCTGACTACTGGTGAAGAGAGTAGGTAAAAACGCATCGAATCTGCCCCAACCTGATTAGCTAGTTGTAGTGGCTCTGAGTAGTTCTGTAGTTTTTTACTGAGCTTCTTACCATCCTCCGCCATTATTAAACCGTTGACCATCACATTTTGGTATGGACTTTTACCAAAAAGAGCAGTCCCTAATACTATTAATGAGTAGAACCAACCTCGGGTTTGATCAAGTCCTTCAGCAATAAAGTTGGCTGGGTATAATTTTTGTTCAAACTCTTCCTTGTTTTCAAATGGGTAATGATATTGTCCGTAAGGCATAGAACCCGACTCGAACCAACAATCAAAAACGTCAGGTATCCTTTCTAATTTGGTACCAGACTCATCATAAACTAAGAAGTCATCTATATAAGGTCGGTGGAAATCTAGTTCATAATTATCATTATGTGGTATTGGTAGATATTCCAACTCTCGTATCTCAGCATTTTTTAAATATGCATTTGGTTGCTCAAAGAATTTTTTGGCGGCTTTGATGTTCAGTCCTCGCACAACAGATTCTAGGGCAAAGAATGGTCCAGCATGACCAATTAATAAGATTTTTTTATCTTTATACTCCTTATCTATCGCTTCTATGAATTGCCCCATTCTAATCTGCACATCGCGACGATTCTCACTACCTGGCAATTCTTCCGTATATCGATCAGACCAAGTAGCAAACTGGTTATTGTATTCATCCCAGATTTTGCCAGCAAAATCATCCGCCAAATCCAGCTCTCTAATTCGGTCATCCTCTATGATTTGAGCTTCGGGATACTTTTTGCTGATAATTTCAGCTGTTTCTTTCGTGCGAGCAAATCCTGAATGAATGATGACATCAATATCTTTTGGTAGTGCCTCAGAAGCTGCCTCTGTTTGAGATATTCCCTCAGCTGTTAAGTGATTTTTGTCAGTTTTTTTACTACTAATTGTTCCAGTTAGATTGCTATCACTTTCTCCGTGCCGCATTAGCAAATAACTATTACCGTTCTTGGGAGTGTGTGCTTGCAAATCTTCAAGAGAACCAAATATTTTATATTCTTTGGTTTCTGGATTTTGCCAAATCGGTAACGGAGCGCCCCAGTAACGCTGTCTTGATACTGCCCAGTCTCGAGCTCCTTCTAGCCATCTACCAAAACGATTAGTCCCAACATATTCTGGAACCCAGTGGATTTTATCATTTTCTGCTACCAACTTATCTTTGATACTTGGCACATCGACAAACCACGAAGTGGTAGCGTAATTAAGTAGCGGGGTGTCACAACGCCAGCAGTGCGGGTAACTATGAGCAATATTTTCTTTTTTAAATAAGCGGTCTTTTTCCTGGAGCTTTTTAAGAACCTCAATATCGGCATCTTTATGATTAACACCAGCTTCATCATCATCCTTTGGCTTCACTAACTGACAACCAAAACCTTCGACAAAATCTTTAAAGTGCCCACTCTCGTCAACATGGTGTACGATTGGTACCCCATTCTCTTTTGCTAGTTGCATATCTTCCTCGCCGTAGGCTGGAGCTAAATGAACAGCACCGGTTCCTGTCTCGCCCAACTCAACATAATCAGCGTGATAAACTTGCCAGGCATTTTCTTTACCTTCAAACTGTTGCTTTGACCAAGTATCAAATGGTGGCTCATATTTTTTACCTACTAAATCAGAACCCTTTACTTCACCCACCACTTTATATTCAACTTCACCAAAAACGTTTTCTACTCTATCTTTTGCCAGTAAGAATCGTTTAGCCGGAATCGCTTCCTCTCCGGTCATTTCTACCACGGCGTAATTATAGTCTTGATGAACGGCAGCAGCCATATTCCCCGGCAATGTCCAAGGGGTAGTGGTCCAAACCAATAGAGATGTTTGCGGTTCATCTTTGGCTAAGATAGTTTCTGTAAAAGGAAGGGTCACAAAGACAGCGATATCTTTGATATCTTTATAACCCAGGTTTACCTCAAAGTTAGAGAGAGTAGTACCGCAACGAGGGCAAAGGTGCATACTTTTAAAGCCTTCAAACACCAAACCTTTTTTGTTCAACTCCGAAAAAACCCACCAGACACTTTCGGTATAACTGGAATCCATTGTCTTATAATCATCTTCCATATCAGCCCAACGACCCAGCCGAGGAATAGTCACCTTCCATTCATCAGCATACTCCATCACTGTACTGCGAGCCTGCTCATTGAAATTCTTAATTCCATACTCTTCAATATCTCTTTTGGTAGCTAGGCCTAGTTTCTTTTCTATAAGATTTTCTACCGGCAAGCCATGACAATCCCAACCCCACTGACGGCGTACTTTATACCCCTGCATAGTCCAAAACCGAGGTACCGCATCTTTTACTGTGCTGGCTAGAATATGACCATAGTGTGGTAGACCAGTTGCAAAAGGTGGTCCATCATAAAAAACAAAATCACCCACAGGTTTATTACCGGCCGGTGTCTCTAAACTTTTTTTAAAAATATCGTGTTCCTCCCAAAAGGCTTTTACGGATTCTTCACGCAATGCTACTTCACTTTTTTCTGTCGCCAAAGTGGCTTTATTTTCTTTATTCATAAACTAAGAATGTATATCAGACATTACTGTTAAAGGTGTATATCAGACACGTACAGCGCATAATAACACGAAAGATGACTTTGCAAAGCCATATCTGTAATCAGTCTTTAAACCTTATCGATAAAACTACATTTGTTCGGGAGCAGTAATTCCCAGGACCCATAAGCCATTCTTAAGAGTGTTAGCTACGGCTTCAGCAACAGCGGCTTTGTAAGGAGCGAATTCATCAGTTGAATCAGCTATCTTTTCGTGAGCATAAAAAGTATTAAATTCTCCTGCTAAGTCAGTAAGGAACTGAGCGACTTTGTGTGGCATCCTTTCTCTCATCGCTTCCTCAATCACCTCCTCAAAACGGTAAAGTATCTTTTCTACCTCGTAAGGAACTTCTGGTTTCTTCTCTAGACTGATTTCTATCCCGGCTGCTTTTGCCTTTTTTAGAACCGAAACAATACGAGCGTGAGTGTATTGTAAATAAGGACCAGAAGCACCTTCAAAAGACAGGGCTTTGGTCTTATCAAATACCGCATCTTGGTAAATACTACCTTTAAGAGTTGCATATTTAATGGCCCCGAGAGCGATACTCTCGGTCAATTCCTTATCTGCCTTAAATTCTGGCGCTGATGCTGACATTTTCTCTTCCGCAGCTTGGGCAATTTCTTTTATGAAATCTAGAGCAGTGACAATATCTCCCGTACGAGAGGACATTTTTCCAGTAGCTAGTCTGACGTTCCCGTGACCAATATGTTCAGTTTTTATTTCTATCTGGGGGTAAACAAAACTCATCGCTTTTTTAAGAACTTTAAAATATTCAGTTACTTCATTAGATGTCACTACGATGGAATAATCATAATCACCTAGACGATCTTCTTTCATTTTAGCCAAAGCTAACTCTTTAGCTTCGTAGGTAGGTAAACCTTCTGAATTAAGAAACACTCTAGTATGAAGACCAAAATCTTCTCCTAGAAAGACCTTGGCTCCAGCACTATCAATAAAAATATCGGGATGAGTTAACACCAAATCCTTTCCTTTAGGACCAGCTTCACTTTCAAAGAAATATTCGTCAAACTTAGTACCGATAGTTTCATAAATAGTCTCAAAATAATCAAGAGATATCTGCCTGCCTTTATCGTAAAGTTTATTTAATTCCTCGTCAGTACGTTCATACAATTTTTTATTCAAATCTTTTATCTTTGCTACCACCTCTTCATCGCCTTCTTTGTAGGCGGTAGCTCCAAGAGCATAAGCCTTACCTAGATCCTGGACAGTAAAATCATCGGCCGCGGTTAGACCTAATTGTTGTAAACCAAAAATAGCGTGAGCTACATGAAGACCAACATCTCCTTGATAACAAAGACGTTTGGTATCGGCTCCTGAAAACTCTACCAAGCGAGAAATAGACTCTCCAACAGAGTTAGTAAAAAGATGACCAATATGAAATTCTTTAAAAGGGTTTGGATCTGTGTATTCAACAAGATATTTCTTGCCTAGGAGAATTTTATTTTTACCCCAATCACTCTTTGCTTCAATTGCTTGGCTGATTTTTTCTTTGAAAAAATCAGCCTTGAGATGAAAATTTATAAAACCAGGTCCAGCGATTGTTACTTTCTCAACTTGGTTTATTTTATTCTCTAGTAGATCACTTATCTCATCTGCTAACTCACGTGGGTTTTTGCCGAGTGACTTAGCCACTACCATCGCCACATTACAAGAATAATCACCGTGAGTTAAATCGGCAGGATGCTCCACTACAAAATCAGCTGCTTCGATATTTAGCTCTTTTAAGACTTGATTTACGGCTTGTCGGATAGTTTCTTGCATGAGGTTAAGATAACTAATTATTCAATAATTGTCACGAGGGGAGCTGGTTTCTCTGTCGAATCGATGATGAAAGTTTCCTTCCCAAGAGCCTGTCCACGAGCAGTCTCTACAGAACACCGCCACTTACCATCAGAGAAATTCTGAATCAAAGTATAACCTCGATAACCATCCGCTCGGCCGCCAGCTATGTAATATGAGAGTTTGGCTTGTCTCTCCCATTTGCCATCTTTATTTTTTTTCTCCCAAACATGATAGATGTCGGTTTTTAGTCGAGCGGGAGCAAAAACTTTTGCAAAACAAAATACATTATCGCCCGGTTTTGGATGGAAGACATAATCAGAATCTTTATAGAATTGCCACCAGTGCCCTTCTTCATATTTGAGTTGGTAGTCACCGTTTTCAAAACGGACAACACTATGATAAATACCAATATCTTTAAGTGACAACGGGATTGGGGGTATGATATTGGTAAAGTACAGAGTATTAAAACCAACAAAGATAATTCCCATACTGAAAATAACTGTCTTCATCTGCATTTCCATATAGTTAGGAATGATGGCGGTCAATATCCTTATAAAGACGGACATTATAATTAAAGCCAATACCCCGCTTCCAACAAATATCCAAGCTCCCATATGTCCTGTTAAGACTGGCACTACCAACACAACATAGGAAAACAAACCGATGAAAAGAATGGCTAGGTTATACAAAAGTCGTGAGGCACGATCACTAATAGTTTCATTACCATAAATAGCGACCAGGATTAATACCATAAAAGGCCAACTCTGAGTCCAGTCACCACTACGACCATAGAATATCAACATGCCTGATAGCAAACCACCAAAAGAATACTGGATTAGTAAAGGGGCATATTTTCTAGTTTTTAAAGCAAAATTTTCGCCTAGCTTGTCAGCCATGGCAGCATACATAAGGAGCATGGAGGTCATTGCCAGTGATACATAGAAAAAGAGTATGATGTTATCGAACACTTGGTCAACCCGATTTAAAGTCAAATTATCAACCAAGAAACCTAGCAAAAAGGCTATCGTCATCCAGTGACGCTTGGCTTTAGCAACAGTTTTTTGCGCTTTAACTGATGATTTTAATTTGAGTTTTTCCATAGCTTAGTAGGTTCCAATCATTCTAACGCGATTAAGTTAGAAAAGAAAAATGAGTAGATGCGATGGTGGCCTCTACTCATATATTCTAATCCATTATTTGTTACTAAGACTTTAGCCTAAACAAACTTATCTGGTACTGGAAATTGATTACAAAGACTTTCTATTTCTGCTTTATAAGAACCTTTTTTATTATCATCATCTTTATTCTTTAGAGTATCAATCATAATCTCAGCGATTCGAGCTGCTTCGGTTTCTTTCATACCTCTTGTGGTCATAGCTGGTGTACCAAACCTGATACCCGAAGGATCCATAGCTGAACGTGGTTCATCGGGAATCATGTTCTTATTAAGAGTAATACCTACTTCATCCAAAACAGTTTCGGCTTCTTTGCCGGTAATACCTAGGCCACTCACGTCGGCCAGAATTAGGTGATTACTTGTACCGCCACCAATCATTCTAACTCCAGCGTCAGCAAAAACTTTCTCCATTGCTTTAGCATTCTTAAGTATTTGTTGACAATAGACTTTGAAAGCTGGCTGCAAAGCTTCTCCAAAAGCAATTGCTTTAGCTGCGATATTGTTCATATGTGGCCCTCCTTGAAGCCCAGGAAAGACAGACTTATCAATCTTCTTAGCTATCTCTTCACTTTCTCGTACTAAAATCATTCCCCCGCGAGGACCGCGTAGGGTTTTATGAGTAGTAGTGGTAATTACATCAAAACCGTAAGCAAAAGGATTTTTTACCGCTTGCCCAGCAATCAAGCCCGCAATATGCGCCATATCTGCCACAGTAATGGCTCCTACTTCTTTAGCAATATCAACAAACTTCTGATAATCAAGCTCACGTGAGTAAGCAGAAAAACCAGCTAAAATAATCTTTGGTTTATGTTCCAAAGCAATTTCTCTAAGCTCATCATAGTCAATTTCACCAGTCTCCACATCCTTCATTTTGTAACGTACAAAATTGAACACCTTGTTGATATTGGTGGTTGGATGACCATGGGTTAAGTGTCCACCATGTTCTAAGTGCATCCCGAGTACAGTGTCACCCGGTTCCAAGAGAGCAAAATACATAGCCACGTTAGCTGGTGCTCCGGATAATGGTTGCACGTTAGCAAATTTACAACCAAATAATTTCTTTGCTCTTTCAATAGCAATGCTTTCTATCGCGTCAGTATACTCTTGTCCACCATAGTAACGACGACCTGGGTAACCTTCAGAATATTTGTTGGTTAACACTGAACCGTTGGCCTCTAGGACAGCTCGTGATACGTAATTTTCACTTGGAATGAGCTCAATGCCAAGCGCCTCCCTTCTCTCCTCTCCCATAATAGTTCGATAAACTTCCTCATCTTGATCCTTGATATATTCGTATTGACTCATGTTTAAAACAATTAAAAACCTAATAAAATAGTTTTGGGAGAAAGTTAGATCATAATAAAATTATATTTTTCTAATTGTAGCATGTTGTTATTTATTTCTTTTTTTCTTCAAAACCACCAATATTGGCAATCTCGGCTTTAAGTGAAGGGTGTGATTCGTAATCCTCTAAAGTAATATCTTCTAAAGTAAAATCATCTATTGCTTTAATCTCAGGATTCAATTTTAACTTCGGAAACGGTAACGGTTCTCGCTTTAGCTGTTCTTTAACTTGATCAAAATGATTAGAGTAAATATGTACATCACCAAAAGAATGTACAAATTCGCCAGCTGGAATATCTACCACCTGTGAGACCATCTCTAGCAGCAAAGCATAGCTAGCAATATTGAACGGCACCCCCAAGAACAAATCAGCACTACGTTGGTAAAGACCTAAATTTAATTTACCGCCGGCGACCTGGAACTGAAACATCGTATGACAAAATGGTGGGACTTGTGACTTTTGTCCTTCGGAAGCCATGGCGTAAATAAAATCTGGGTTCCAAGCGTTAACGACATAAGACTTACGATGTGGATTGGTTTTTAAACCTTCAATAACCCAAGCCAGCTGGTCAATCTCACGTCCATCTTTGGCTGGCCAACGCCGCCACATGCGACCATAAATAGTAATCAGATTACCCCATTTTTGAACGAAAGGATCGTCTTCTGGTAACTCTGAAAGTTTTGCCACAAACTCTTCCTGAGTCATATCTTCTTCTGGAGCATTATCCAACGCCCACATATGGTACATTTTCCAGGCCCACTCATCCCAAATATGATTATTTTGATCAATCAAAGGCTTTATATTTGAACTACCGGATAGAAACCACAGTAGCTCAGTCGTGATTCCTCGCCAAAATGTTTTTTTCGTAGTCAAAAGCGGAAATCCAGCAGACAAATCGAAACGAATTTGACGACCAAAAACAGAGCGGATGAAGGGTACCGTCTCACCTCTTTTTTTATATTCCTCTAAGACAACGTCGTTAAAAAAGAGTTCTTTGTCAGCTCCATTATCTAAGATATCCTGACACAAATCTAAATATTGGTACTCTGGGTGTTTTTTCTCTGACATATTTTTATGATAATTATAATTCGTAATAGATTTGTGAGTGGTGCTCGTAATTCTGGTTTATAAACTGTGACAAAATCCTCAACTAGCTCCTGCTTTCTAAATTGGCAGGACTAGACTTTGACTATTTCTTCCTTACCGCCTTTTTCTTCGCTACTTTTTTCTTAGCTAATGGTCCGGTCTTCGGAGGTACATAACCAAGGAAGTTATTCTGATGATAACGTCCTGTTTGTTTGTAACTTTTTTTAGTGTGTGAAGAAAGAGTAGAGAATGTTAGTTGTGCTATCTCCATACCAGGTCTGAGCACAATCGGGACATTGTTAAGATTACATAATTCCAGAGCAATATTGAGATAATGACCAGGATTAACGATACTGGCTGAGTTATGGACAATAAGACCAATACGAGCGAGCGATGATTTACCATTAACCTCTATTAAATAACTATCGGAACCAAACCTTTCTTTGGAATAACCAAGAATACTAACTCCTGGATGTAGCACAAACTCCTCTCCGTCATCTATATGAAGAGTCTGAGTGTTAGGAAAAATACCTTTTACTGGATCGATGGCTTTAGTGGAATGTGCGTCATTAATAATAAAAGAATTACCTAAACGAATATCATAAGTAGCTGGCTGTAAACGTTTGGTATCAAACGGTTCTAGGGTAATTTCACCATTTTTAACTGCTGCGTGAATATCTATATCAGAAAGAAACATATTTTAAAATAATTAATCAATAATAAAAGTTTTATCGGTGCCATAATAATCAGGCCAATTTTGATTATAAAAATCAAACATCCGGGCTAGCCGTTCTTGTGACAACTCATCTACCCCGAGTTCGTTCATCATCTCTTCGATTTCATTACGAGCGTCATCAATCAATTTTTCGTCTTCGACAATTTTTTCAAACTCAGCTAAATAACCATAGCCAGCATTTCTATCAAAACAAACATTTGCTCCCTTATAAGTATACTCTTCGCGTTCGCGTGACCATTTAGCCTGATACTGATAGCCGGCTTCCAGAACTAAAGCATCTAACTCATATAAACTTATGTCCACTGGTTCTTCAAACTCCATTCGTTTAACGGTGTTTTCACTGGTACCGTCGTCCATTGACGCCTTAACTACTAAAAGAACCTCGTCATCTTTTTGCCTAGTACGGACAGAAAAATCATTACCTTTCTCAATAAGTTTTTTGAAATTCGTTTTTTCTGTAGCCGTAAATAAGTGTTCGGTTTTTTGGTAAAGAACGGCCACATCTCCTGCGTGGAAATAGTGATTGAGTTGCTTGTTAGTAGACACACAAGCGCAAGTCGGATCTATCTCACACATCTTGGACTTTAGGTTGATGGCTTTTTCTTTATCACCTAAAAGACTTTTAATTTCAACTTCGTAATGTGCCATAATAAGAAATAATTTAATAAGCTTATCTATTATAACCTTCATCGCAAAGACAGCAAAAATGACTCCTATGTAAGTTTGTGTCATAATCAGAATATGCTAGAAATACCTGAAACAAACGTCCCAATTGTGATAGTCGCTGCTATGGGATACAGAAATAAAGCTATCGGTAGAGCTAATAAACTACTCTGGCACGTACCAGAAGACTTGAAAAGATTCAAATCTCTTACTATCGGTCACCCGGTCATTATGGGTCGTAAAACTTTTTCATCTATTGTAGATATTTTAGGTAAACCGCTACCTGCAAGAACTAATATAGTAGTAACAAGTGATCCTGATTTCTATTTTGAAGATGTCAAAGTTGCTAATAACTTAGCTGAAGCTATTAGGCTCGCAGAAGTAGAAAAACCAACTGAAATTCATATTGGCGGTGGTCAAAATATTTATGAACAAATGCTGCCATACACAAACAAACTTTATCTTACTTATTATTTTGATGACAAAGAGGGTGATACACACTTCCCTGCGTTTGAAAACGACTTTGTAAAAGTGAAAGAACATCCTCCTCAAGAATGTAATGGGTTGAAATATCAGTGGGTAGATTATGAACGTAAATAAAAATACTCCAGTCAACTGGAGTATTTTTATTTAGCTCACTTTCTCAGAATTTAGAGTCGCTACTTCATTCTTTAAAATCTTAGGTAACCTTCATCGAAGTGGTTTAAACCACTTCGATCCCTTACAGGGACTGTACACCTTTTGGATATATTCTTTCGCTAAGCTCAGAATATATCACAAAAGCTTTATAGAAGTAGTTTAGACTACTTCAATCCCTTACAGGGACTGTACACCTTTTGGATATATTCTTTCGCTAAGCTCAGAATATATCACAAAAGCTTTATAGAAGTAGTTTAGACTACTTCTATACCCATGCTGCGGGCGGTTCCTTCGATAATCCTATCGGCTTGTTCTAGAGTCGTAGCATTTAAGTCTGCCATTTTAGCCTCAGAAATCTCGCGAATTTGAGCTTTAGTAATTTCTCCCGCTTTAGAAACACTTGGCTTAGCTGAACCCTTATCTTTACCAATAGCTTTCAAAATCATTCGAGCAGCTGGTGTAGTTTTACACTCAAATGTAAAAGAGCGATCATCGTAAACAGTAATAACTGTTGGTACTACCTCACCCATTCGCTCACGAGTTTGCTCGTTGAATTGGTTAACAAATTCACCGATATTAACTCCTGCCTGACCTAGTACTGGTCCCAAAGGTGGAGCTGGAGTTGCTTTACCTCCAATAGCCTGAACTTTAATTTTCTTCAATATAGCTTTTGCCATGTTTTAATTTTTACTTTAAATTTATTAGTCAAATCAACCGTTCCATAGACAGTCAATTTCAATAGAAGCCCCGCTAGAGTACCTAATAATAGTGATTTTGGCAAGAGAATATCTAATTATTAATAAAATATGAAAACGCCCGGGTTAAAAACCCGGACGCCGCCCGCTTGTCCACCATTATCTGCTGGTTACAGATGTCTGAATCTGCCACACACACCATCTTCTAGAGTTATTCGGAGGTCAGCTTCAAAATTACTGCCTGAATAATCACCTTCGACGATTTTTCCAATAACTGTCCAGCTTTGGAGATTATCGTCATGGCAACTAATGCTGCGAAGTTTGGCAGTGATTTGCGAATGACAATCATCTCCCAAGACGAAAGTCACTATCGTGCCGGAAAACAGACCCCTCTGCAGACCTGACTTATCTGGACCACTTATGATAGTTACTTCACTTTGGCCAGTCTTGAGCATTCTCTTTACTTCTCTGTAAGCAACCAACCTTACCTCCTTTTTTCTACGACATAGGACAACACAGTATTTTCCACATAGAACAAACCCGGCGATACTATAACGCAAACTCATAAGATACTAAAGTTGAAAACCTAAGTCACTTTAAGAAGGATAAGAAAAAAGACCCAGTAGGGTCTTTTTTCTTAAACCTTATATAAAGATTTATATTTTTTTAATTTGTAAAAAGTCTAATTCTACTGGTGTCTCACGACCAAACATAGAAACTAAAACTTTTACCTTTCCACTAGCTTCATCGACTTCCCCAACCTTACCTTCTAACTCCTTAAAAGGCCCGTCGTTTATAATAACCAAATCTCCAACTACCAAATCAACTTTATGTTTTGGAGTTTCGTCTTCCATAATTCTCATTAGTGCTTTGTACTCACTTTCTGACAATGGTACTGGCTGAGTACCACTACCAACAAAACCAGTTACCCGTGGGGTATTACGAACTACATACCAACTCTCATCGTTCACGATCATATCTACCAATACATATCCAGGATATATACGCTCTTCCTCTGTTACTCGCTTACCTCCTTTAACACGAATTTTCTTCTCAGTTGGAACGACCACGTCAAATATCTGGTCTTGCATATTTAAAGACTCAATTCTTTGCTTTAGGTTACGAGCTACCGCGTTCTCATAGCCAGAATAAGTATGAATAGCATACCAGTTGCGGCCACCGCCAGATTGTTGTTTGTTGATTGTTTTTTCTTCACTCATAATATTGTTACTTTAAAAACCGACAACTTGGTTTAGTAGAGTGGTAAAAACGAAGTCAAACGCCCCTAAAAACACTGCTACAAAGGCACAGATCACTACTACCAAGATAGTGTAAACCAAAGCTTGGTGTTTGGTTGGCCATGACACATGCTTCATTTCAGCTACAGTATCGCGGAAATAATTACTTAATCGACTCATAATAAAATATTAATTTAATTAAACTTATTGTAAACAAAACAATGCAATATTACTACTAGTATGTTTCGTTTGTTTTTGGATTTAAAAAACACCCTGGCGGGTGGTCTTTATTGGTGCAAATTGTACTCCTCTTTGGTAAAAAAGCAAGCAGGCGGCCAATTGGCCGCCTGCTTGCTTCATTTTTCCTTTATTACTTATTTAAGTTTATAAGTAATGGTTACTCGAGCAACAATCTCATTCTCACCCACCGAAATTTCAGGAGCATAAGAAATTTCTTCCACTGCTCCCCCGACGACAGAATCCATCATCAATGCTTGCTTCTCGTTGTACATTGGTCTTGGATAACCTCCGTCGTTATCATTGAAACTAACAATATCACCCAAGCGAACATCTAGTTCCTTAGCCAAACGCTTAGCTTTCTCTCGAGCATCCTCTACAGCCAACAGTCTAGCTTCCTCTTTCTTACCCTCTAAATCATCAATCGTAAAGGACAATCCACTTAAATTCGTAGCTCCCAGATTTCCCACTCCAGCGATTAATTCGCCCGCTTTTTTAGTATCTCGCACTCTTACCTCAACGGATTGACTCACCACATACCCTTTGAGTACTCGCTCTCGATTACAATCTCCTTGGATACACAATCTAGCAGTCTCGTATTCATACCGAGGATAGGTATTGTAGCCAGTGGTTTTAATATCCTTCTCTTCCACGTTACCCTCAGATTTTAGAAAAGCCATAATAGCATTAATCTTCTCTCCAGACTCTTCTTGAGCTTTAGCCACCTCCATATTTTCTGTTTCAACAGAAAAAGTAAATACTCCTATGTCCGGCACCACCATTACCTTGGAGACCCCCTCGACATTGATAGTGGCATGATAAGGGTCTTCTTTTATCAGATTAAAGGCCTGCGCGGCTATCGCAGCAACAGCCAAGATAACCATCCCTAAGAGGACAGCTACTAATATTCGCATATAACGAAAAGAAAATAGAGTTTCCATATAATTTTATTTAATTTAATTTTTCTTATTATAACTTATCAATCGATTTCAAAACAACAAATTTTTCCAAGTTACCCACCAGGGTGCTTCACAAACTGCTACAAATTCAGCAATATCGGCCTCCGATGGTTCTAAAGGGGTCGGTTGTTTCCCAATCAAATAATACATAATCGATTCTGGACCAGCAACGTGTCCGAGACTCAAAGCATGTCCCAGCTCGTGAGCTAGTACTAATTGTAATTCAGCTTCATTTACAAATGTATAGATATTGATGAACTTACCTTGATAATCACCCTGTGTAAATTCTCGTGGTTCACCAAAGGCTTTATTGTAAGTATCTACCCCCTTATTATAAGTATCTATTAATTGGTTACCTTGGTTACTTAAATCATTAATCTCTGCCGCTAAGCTTTCAAGACGTTTAACCATCGAGTTTAGAGATCTCTGTTCTTTATCTAGATCTCTTTTCTCTTGCTGCAACTGTTCGTATTCCTTTGGCGGAGCACCACCATTTTCGTTGTATTGTTGTACTTTTTGATTATAGCTATCTAGTTTTCCTTCGTAAGCAACAACGTCAGCTTCATAAGCTGTCTTCAGCTCTTCATACTCAGAAACTAGACTGTTATATTTTCCAATAATACCCTGGTTAACATTCTCGACTGTATCTAAACGATCTTTAAAACTTGATTCGGCATCGGTTAAAGCTTGCCTATCATCGAAAATAAAGTTGATAGTGAAGTCTGCAGCTTCATCGTAAACAAATAAGTCTCGTCCAAGAGTTTTCTCCCATACCTCTTCAGCACTAATAGCTACTGCTTTTGCCTTAGCTTCTGTAATATCGAAGCGTTCATCTATCTCTCCAACCCTGTATGGTAAAGGAGTAGGACAAATACCTAGGGTCAAGAAATAAAAATAGCCGGCCGTAAAGATAACTACCGTTGTCAAAGATATAAAATAGCCGAAACGCATCCTTTAATTCTAACAAAAATAATCTCTGCTGGTAATCAAAAACACCCCGAAGGGTGTTTTTGATTACCAGCACAACCTATTCTCATTACCTAAGCTAATCTAGCACCTGCGTTACTAGGAGTTAAATCATAGACAACCTCTGGAGTTAGGACCAACACTCCTTTCAAGATACGGTCAGGGAATTTTACTTTTGCCCAAGCCTCTCGACTAGTAAATATATCTCCTTCTGTTTGATAACTTACTTTTCCTTTTATTTGTATACCTGCCATACCAATCCAGACAGCCAAAGCAACTTCTGGATTTTGCTTAACATTCTGAGCTGTTTTATCCATAAAGAAATCATAGAGCATTATCAGTCCATCTTCAGTATGGACTGACGATAGAGGCGCTATATTTATTCCATCCTCACCATTGGAGGCGATAGCTAGTTGCTCTGCATTTTTTATGGTTTCCACCATTTCATTTGAAAGTTCCATAGAATTCTTAATTAAGTTAAGTATTAAGCTTCACAAGATACACAAATCTTTTGTCGCGTTAAAGCTTGAGCAGCATTCATACTGTGTTGATAATACAAAGCCTTTACCCCCTTCCGCCACGCTAATAAATATAATTCATTTATTTCTTTCGGTGACACACTCGGCGGAACCATGATATTAAGAGATTGTCCTTGATCAATATAACGTTGACGAACTGCTGCTTGCTCAATTACCACAGCTTGATCTAACTCAGCAAAAGTTCGGAAAACATCTTTTTCTTCATCAGAGAGAAAATCTAAATGCTGGACTGAGCCATCGTAGTCCCTAATGCTGTTCCAAGTCTCACGATCATTCTTACCTTTCTCTTCCAAAAGCTCTAAGAGGAATGGATTCTTGATGGTAACTTTTAGTTTAGCAACGTCTTTCACGTAACAGTTACTCCACACTGGTTCTATAGACTGTGACACTTGACCGAGAATAAAAGCCGAAGAAGTAGTTGGGGCTACAGCCAAAAGAGTGGTATTGCGACGACCATACCCTTTCAGGATAGCTGGTTCACCAAACTTTTCAGCCAACGCTCGAGAAGCTGCTTCAGCTTTCTCTCTGATACCTTTCCAAATCTCAACATTTAACTTGCCGGCTTCCATACTTTCAAAAGGAAGTTTCTTGCTTTGTAAGAGTGAGTGCCAACCTAGAACTCCTAATCCTAAAGCTCGGTTTTCCTTGGCAAAATTGTAAGCTCTTTCCATAAAGTAGAAAGCTTGCTTATCAGCCTCATCCTCAGAGTCACGCAAAGATTCTAAACGGTCACAAAAATCTGTCATTACGGCATCTAAGAGCTTAATCATTACTTCTACCAAATCAGTATCTTTCCACTCATCGTAATGTAATAAATTCAAAGATGACAAACAACAAACAAATGACCAGTCCTCTTTGGAGGGGAGCATAATCTCAGAGCAAAGATTCGAAGCGTAAATTTTTAGCTTCTTATCTTTATAAACATCAACGGTGTTATTGTTGGCATTATCACTGAACAAAACGTAAGGGTAACCCATCTCACCACGACGCTGAATAACCTTAGCCCAAATTGCTCGTTTCTTATCATCACCATCTATCATTGACTGCAACCAGTCATCGCCGACAGTCACTCCATGGGTCATGTTTTGGATCTGGTTACCTTCCGTACCAATCTCTAGGAAGTCTTCAATATCTGGATGTTCTAGCGGTAAGTATGGTGCGAATGATCCGCGTCGAACTTTACCTTGCGAAACTACCTGAATAAGTGTCTCGAACATTTGCATAAAATGCACTGGACCATTAGAAGTTCCGTTATTAGTAATCTCAGCTCCCCGCGGTCGCAAAGCCCCGAAATAACCGGATGTCCCACCACCATACTTGCTCATCATGCCGGTTTCGGCGTGAGTATACAAAATACTGGACATATCATCAGACATATATGAACCGAAGCAGCTAATCGGCAATCCGCGTGATAAACCAAAGTTCGCCCAAACTGGCGTGGACAATGATATCCATCCCCGAGACATATAGTCGTAGAGTTTATCTGCGTAACCTTCCTCTCCTAAAAGCTTCTCAGCAAAGTCCGCTATCTGACGAACCCTTTCTTCTGGAGACTGATCCTTTAGGGTGTAACCTCTTTCTAAGAAAGCACGACTATTTTCATTTAGCCAGTACCATGGTTCTGTACGATTTGTCATGTTTTAATAATTGAATTAATTTGAATAGTAATATTACACCACTAGCTCCCTAAAATAGATCGTCGCTGGTTACACTAGTTTGACGCTTGTTGTAATTGATAGAACGTTTGTCAAAGAAGTCGACGTGCTTAGTAGCAATAACCTCGTCATCGAACCAGTCAGTTTTTTGGACCAAAGCGTCGTCCACGTTGAAGACCGGATTCATACCAATACCAACCATGGCTTTATTAAGACGACTCTTAATAAATTCTTTTATTTCAGCGGTTGGCAAAAAATCTAACTCCCCATCTTCTACAATCCAGTCAACAATAGCACTTTCAGATTGGTAGGCTTCGATACACAGACTGCGAACCAACTCCTTATACGAACTATCAAACCAAGCCGGTTGTTCTTCTCTGATGATATTGATGAGGTCTGTACCAAACATACCGTGGATCTGTTCCTCTTTAGAAGTGGCTTCAACAGCGTTACTGATGCCCTTAAATAAGTTCTTATGCTTATTAAAAGCCATCATAATTAAGAACTGGGAGAAAAGTGAGACGTGTTCAATAAACAAAGCAAATAGTAGAACCGCTTGAGAATATTCACGATTTTCATTAGCCTGGGCCAATAAGTTCACCTTATCCAAATATTCAATTCGTTGCTTAATAACAGGTACCTTAGTTAGTTCCTGAAAAGCTTCATTGAGGCCAAGGATTTCTAAGAGGTGTGAATACGCATCAGTATGACGTACTTCACTCTCAGCAAAAGTAGAACCGACTGCACCAATTTCTGGCTTTGGTAATTTAATATAGATATTACCCCAGAAGGTTTTCACCGCTACTTCGATTTGGGCGATAGCTAGCATCGCTTTTTTGATAGCCTCTCGTTCGTGTGGTTCTACCCTGGTTTTGAAGTCATCAATATCCCGTGAGTAGTTGAACTCAGTATGAATCCAGTATGAGTGACGAATAGCATCGACATATTCTGCTAGCTCAGGATACTCGTAGGGTTTAAGGTTGGTTCTTTTACGAAAGATATCACGTTGTCGTAATTTCTTTCGTTCCGCTCGATAGATAATATAAGCTCGGGCAGTATCATAATAATCCATCTCCATTAAAGCTGACTCAACTTCGTCTTGAATTTCTTCAACCGAAGGTTGCCCGCCTATGCATTTTGTATTCTCTTCTTCATCAAGCTCTCCCGAAAGTGCCTTCTTACACATTTCCACAACGTTCTCGTAGGCCTTCTCTGCCACTTTACGCGCATCATCTTCTCCGCCTTCTTTTGTTTCCGAGAAAGCTCTAGTTACAGCTCTAACAATTTTATCTAATTCAAAAGTAACGACAGAACCGTCACGTTTTCGAATCTGATCAATTTTCATAATAGTTTAATCATATTAAATCTAATAAACCGACCCAATATTAAAGGGCAAAAAAACAGCCCTGATACCTTCTATCAGATCGTCGGCAAAGAAAGTGTCTAGAGACACTATTCTTTATAGAAATCTCTCACAAAAATAAATGGTGGTGTGTATTGTATTTATCACAGACATTATTATGTCTATGATGGTCATTAATTTCTGAGAAAGATTAAAATAGCTTTGAAACAACGACAACAAATACCATGTGGCTGACATGGTCTATCGATGTCGCCGGTTCTTTAAAAACTATCTACCTCCGGCACTCGATGGAGCTCAGCGAGTGATATAGAAATGTTAACTCTCTCTATGTGATTTGTAAAATTGGCTTAGAATAAGGGTTTTTTAGAGAATAAAAAAACCTATACTTTAAAAGTACCTAGGCTAGCCGTTTTCTATCTGCTGTTTTTCTTTTGTTATCCACAGTCTAGGGTAATAGAGAATAGAAAAAAATTTTAGCAAGTAGAAAATAAGACTAGTGTGAGCCTTGCTCCCACTAGTCTTATTTTTCATCAGAACAAACTTAACCACGCAAGCTATCTCGAATTTCACGCAATAATTTTACCTCTTCAGTCGGTTGCGGAACTTTCTCTGATTCTGCAACTTTTTCTTCCTGACCTAAACTCTGTGCTTTATTAATTGCCTTCACAACTACAAATATAACCAGAGCCACAATCAGGAAATCGATGACTGCCTGAATAAACATGCCGTACGAAATAACAGACCCTCCAACTGTGTAACCTAAACCAGAAAAATTGATACCTCCCAAAATCAAACCAATTAAAGGAGTAATTATATTGTCCACTAAAGAGGAGACAATTTTTCCAAAAGCTGCACCAATAACAACCGCTACTGCCAAATCGATTACATTCCCCTTCATGGCGAAAGCCTTGAATTCATCTATAAATCCGCGCATAACAAAATAGTTATTAATAAACTAAACTAATTATAGATATATCTGTCTTCACAAACAACCCTAGCCAAGAAAGAAATGAGCCAGATAAAAACCGATCCCCGATCCGGCTAAAAAAATGAAGAAAATTGCAGCCTGCATTGCTTCTTTGTCCATACGTGTATGTTAATTATAACAAACAATATCAGACCAAAACCTTTTAAGTATTGAATATTTAAACAAGCTATGCCACAATTGCCACCACCTCGTTCATCACCACCCTGATGAGCAGGAAAAATTCATGGCGGCTATTGTATAACGGTTATTACGTCGGTTTGTGGTACCGAAAATTCGGGTTCGATTCCCGGTAGCCGCCCCAAAGCAAAATCCCCTTGTGGGGATTTTTGCGTATGGAGCGGCTAAAGAAGCAAATTGCTTTGCTTCTGTCCGGGAATCGAAAGACGGAGTCATGTCGCTTGCGACAGACGAGTCGGGGTCGAGAGTACTTAGATTTTTATGAATGAAACGAAATAAAAAACTTAGTAACTCGTGACCGATTCCTTCCCGGTAGTCTCCCTAGAAAAAACAACACTCCTTTCTAAGGAGTGTTGTTTTTTACTTCAGTGGTTGGGTTGTTCTTACCTAACAAATCAATTCTATCCCCGAATAAGTTTCAAAATGGCCAGCAGTACTATAGCTCCGACAACTGCTACCACGAAGCTGTACAGGTTGAAACCACTGACACCACTTTCACCAAACAAGCTCATGATGTACCCACCAAGACTTGCTCCAATAACACCCACTACAATGTTGAGAATTAGACCTTGTTGTTCATCGGTACCCATAATCATTGATCCCACCCAACCAACTAATGCACCAAACACTATCCATAGTAATATACCCATATATTTATTTTTAGTTATTTATAACATCCAGCTAACTTGAGGCCTTCCGAAAAAGACGGAGTGGCTCCATTAATAATCTCCTCTATTCGCGCTGAACCTAAACTGGCTTCCGCACAAGCAACCATCTCTGGTGTTACATTAATTGAGTCAGCATCAATACCGAGAGCGCCGAGTAATTTAATTTGTCCCTCAGACAAACTCGAAGCTTGAATTGTCGTACCTTCAGCAGTGGTAGCGTCACCATTATCACTATCTGTGTTTATGGTGGCCGGTGCTGATGCTGGGCCACTCATGTATGAGCTACCAACGGAACTAAAACGCCCCATCATAAAGCCAACAGCAAAAACGAACACTATGAGAATTGCTAATAATACATTTTTTGTATTCATATATTTTATTGTTTCGACCGCTTAAGAGTGCGATACGATTTAGTAGTAACAGATGATGATAGGTATCACCCTCTTATATTTATATTATAACACCTCAATGGTACATATAATAGGCACCACAATAATTGTTCCTTGTCTAATCTTGGTCCTAATTAATTAGACATAATATTGTTATACTACATAAATGATATTGAAACATTTCAAATCTAAAAAATATCTATATATTTCGGCTGGTGTACTAGTAGTGATTATTGGTAGTGCAATCTTCCTCTTTATGTTTATGCGACAAATAACTTCACCTTCAATACCCGATAATCCTTTATATTTAGATACCTCATTCTCTGTCTCGACGCGTGTTGATAATTTATTATCGCTCATGACACTAGACGAAAAAATTGGGCAAATGGCACTCGTTGAAAAAAATAGTATCAAAAAACTTAGTGATGTCAGTCAGTATGGCCTCGGGGGAATCTTAAGCGGATTTGGAGGTAGACCAAAAGACAATACTCCACTTGGCTGGAAACAAATGGTAGAAAACTTTAGTAAAGAGTCCTACTCATCGAGACTAGAGATACCAATTTTGTATGGAGTTGATGCTATTCACGGACACAGCAATGTGCCCGGAGCAACGGTGTTTCCTCATTTTATTGGACTTGGTGCTAGTGGCAACCAAACACTTGTTACCACAATTGCAAAAGCAACTAGAGATGAGCTTCTAGCCACTGGTGTTAACTGGAACTTCTCTCCAACTTATGACATGCCAGAAGATATTCGGTGGGGTCGAGTGTACGAAACTTTTTCTAATGACCCGGACCTAGTAAGTAAGCTTGGGGCCGCATATATTACTGGGCTACAAGAAAATAAAATTGACCCAACAACCATATCAATTCTCGCTACACCAAAACACTACATCGGTGGTGGCTCAATGTTTTGGAACACATCAAGTAATAAAGATTTTAAAATTGATCGGGGGGTCACACCAAAAAATGAACAGAAATTACATAATATCTACCTACCGGCCTTTGCTAAAGCCGTCGATGTTGGCGCCTTGAGTATTATGGTGGGACTTAATAGTTGGGGCAATACCAAGCTAGCAGCAGACTCTTATCTTATTACTGATGTGCTTAAAGGAGAGCTCGGCTTCCAGGGTTTTGTCGTATCTGACTGGTATGGCGTTTATGAAATTCCTGGTGGTAACTACCAAGCCACAGTTACAGCCATTAATGCTGGTGTTGATATGGTAATGCTACCTTTTGAATATAAAAACTTCGTTAAAAACGTCCGCTTAGCGGTACAAAGAGGTGATATTTCAAAAGAGAGAATTGACGATGCAGTACGACGAATTTTGACTGCAAAATTTACATTAGGACTTTTCGATGATACTCGTAAGATTCTTGATATTTCTGTTCTTGGTTCGGAAGATAATAAAATGTTAGCTCGTGAAGCAGTAGCAGAGTCATTGGTATTATTGAAAAATAAAAATAATGTACTCCCTATAAAGAAGAACTCCACCATTCGAGTTTCTGGGAGTGCTGCGGATAACATTGGGAAACAAGTGGGTGCCTGGACGGTTGAATGGCAGGGTATAGATGGTAATTGGCTACCTAATTCCACATCTATCCTAGAAGGCATTAAAGAGACTGCTGGCGAAAGTACACTGGTTGAGTTTGAAGAACACGCTCTATTCCCCAACAGTTCACAAAGAGCCGATATCGGCATCGCTGTTGTTGGTGAATCACCCTACGCTGAAGGTTGGGGCGACAATGAAAAACCGTCGTTAAGCGAGGAGGACTTGTCAACTATTAAAAATCTTCAGAAAGCCAGTCAGATAGTAATCGTGGTACTGGTGACTGGACGACCTCTCATAATTACTGATGAGATCGATGATTGGGATGCAGTCGTAGTTGCGTGGTTGCCAGGCAGTGAGGGGGCCGGCGTGGCTGATGTACTTTTTGGTGAAAAACCTTTTACTGGCTCGCTTCCCTTGCCGTGGCCGGCACATATAAACCAACTACCTATTTCTACATCTGGAAAAACAAGTGATGGTAGTGCTGTTCTTTTTCCTCGATATTTCGGCCTCACGTATTAGCCCTAAATTAAAATTTGTAGAAACCAGCAAAACATTATCATATTCCCATCAAACACAATTAAGACCTTCCTTACTCTATCGTTCTAGGAAAACCTAGGACACCTTTATCCACTAACATTCCTATTCGTACTTACTATTTATTGCAACAGCTTCTTCTAATATGGCAGTGAGAAATGATTTTCTGCCTTTAGTTAAATATGCATAACTTGCTAAAGCAGCAAGAAGAGCCCCGATACTATCAACAATTAAATCAGCCATAGTATCCACCAGACCACTCTTTTGCATCGACAAACCAAACAACTGGTCCATACTAAATTCAAATATCTCCCAAACTGCCCCGATGGCGACTGCAAACGCGAAAACAAAGACAGACACTAGTAATGGACTAGTTTTTACCTTTCCCTGGTGAAATAACAAAATCAAAATAATCGCTCCAATCAAACCAAATCCAATAGCTGATCCAGCATGTAGAATTACATCCCACCACCAAAAACGTTCGTAGAAACTACCTACTTCCCCTAGAAATAATGTTGCATATACAAAAATAATTGACGCCGTGAGAAGTGAGGCTGGAATGCGTATCTTTATCCGTCGACTTAATGAAATAACATAGATTGATATACCCAATGTCATTAGGCTAACAAAAACTGTCGACCATTCTTGAAGATAAATTCCAAACCCGATTGCCAATACTAATGTGAACCACATCGCATAAATATATTTCGGCACTACGTAATTTTTTATCTTTTTCATAAGCTCAACTATAACAAACAAAATGTTTATATATTGCTTCTGTAGCTATTAAAAAACGGGCATAAAATGCCCGTTTTTTAAAATTAGTAGGAGAATCTACTGCGCTTGTATCTTAAAGCCTTCTGGCAAACCTTGTATTTCTGCGGAAAACATTTCCCTCATCATCACTTCTATATCTACAAACTCTACATCACTTGGGGGTACAAATACGGAAGTATTTGGTCGCCACGAATCACAGTCATACTCTGCCTCAGTTTCCATATCTACCGCTGCACTACCCTGAGTTTCAGTATACTGCGCTACTGCTCCGTCATTGTTCATCATATCGTTTGACATCACAAAGGCCATCTCACCTTCAGGTGACGATCCCCACATATATGTCTTATTAGATAGGCCGATCATATTTGTTTGGTATGTTTGTCCTTCTGATTGAGTTTCTGCTTCAACTCGATATTTTCCACCGCTATGATAAAACACTCCTGTGGAGACAGCGTCTTCTTCTGTGGTAGAAAAAGAACATTTTATATTTTCTCCCGAGTTCATAAGAGAGGCGAATGACCCCCGTCCACTATTTTTAAAATCCTTAGAATCAGTCGCCTCTTTATCAGCTTCTGTTCCGGTAGCATCATTAGTGTCTGGTGATTTTGTTAAGAAATAAAATCCAGCCGCTATGATTACCACCACAATGCTAAGTAGCATCACAATTTTTGTATTCATATTAAAAATTATAGCAAATATTTAGATTCTAGAATATTTGCAAAAAAGCAAAAAGTATTTAGAATTAGCAAACTCTCCATAGGAACACAGGAGTCCAAGTGGCGAAATTGGTAGACGCGCATCCTTGAGGGGGATGTGTCCTTACGGACGTGCTGGTTCAACTCCAGTCTTGGACACAAAGAAACAAACAAAACCTTTCATTCGAATGAAAGGTTTTGTTTGTTTAAATCATCTAAAGTAGTTTCCGTTACTTGCTCTGCCGGCTACGAATCGATCCGTAGATGAAAGCCCCGACAAACATACCAATGACTCCCCAAACTACCGGAAGATTACCTGCGCCAATAGCTGCTAGAGAAGTAGCTGGACATAAACCAGAAATACCCCAGCCAATACCAAAGATAATAGACCCCAGTATCGTACCGCGGGTAATTGGAAATCCGTCATGCAAGTCAAACTGACCACCAAACACAGGCTTACCCATAACTCGGGTCACTACTTGAAAAACAAATAAAGTGAGGACTAACGCCACACCAATCACTAGAGCCAAACCTAAATCTTCTAGGCGCAAAAAAGACAGAACTATTTCCGGTTGTGTAGCTCCAGCAATAGCCAGACCGAGTCCGAATACTACCCCACCGACATACATTGAGAAATTTTTCATACTAGAAAATAAAAGCTGTTAAGTATGCTACTAAAATACCTGTTACTAAAAACGTGACTGTTGCTACCATAGATGATTTCTCCAGACTCGCATTACCACAAATACCATGACCGGAAGTACAACCGTTAGCCATTCGAGTCCCGATACCGGCCAATATTCCGCCTAGTAGTAAACGCCACGGTTCTAGTTCTGTCATTAATACCGCTCCATCATTTATGAAGAACAAATATATAATTCCACCGGTAACTAAACCACCTGCCAGCAACAATCTTTGTATTCTAACCTTGATAAATTTACCACTCTGAAAAAAACTTCCCCCAGAGAGATACGACCAAGTTGATGTATAGACTGTCGAGACACCAGCCACTAACCCGGTTAAAAGAAACGGAATAGCAATTCCTATTCCAACTAATAAACCACCTATCACATATTGTGATACCCCTAAAGGAAATAATGTTTCAATCATACTTCTTTATTATACCCAAAGTAATTAAGTAATTGGAGTTAAGAACCATGATCATGGTTACAGTACGAAAAACCCCGGCCATGCCGGGGTTTTTCGTACTGACTTTGGAAAATATTATTCCTTCTTTTCGCTTTCTTCCTCTTCAGTTTTTTCTGCCTCTGAAGCTTCTTCCTTAACATCAACTTCTTCAGTTGATTCTGCTGGAGTCTCTTCTGCAGCAACCTCTTCCTTTTCTGCTGCCTCTTGCTCTAAGGCTGCTGTAGCTTCTTCTTCTGCCTTGGCTGCAGCTTCGGCAGCTGCTTTTTCTGCTTCCTCAGCTTTTTTGGCTTCTTCAGTCTCTGATTCTGTTGAAATGTCGACTAGGTTCATACGACGCATCTGTCGTTTAATCTCGCGCGCAACCTTCTCACGTATGTAGTAAAGTTTTGCTCGACGAACTTTGGCTCTTTTTACAATCTCAATCTTATCTATATTAGGTGAGTACAGTGGGTAGATTTTTTCTACTCCTACTCCACTAGCAACTTTTCGTACTGTAAAAGTAGCTCCCGGTTCACTTCCGTGCTTACGTGCCAACACCAAACCTTCAAAAATCTGAAGTCGGGTTTTTCCTTTATCTTGAATTTTTTGGTGTACACGAACTGTATCTCCAGATCTAAGACCTAGATTCTTACGGTCCTCCATGTTAACTGGAGAGATTGTGACACCGGCTTTTACTGTGTTCATATTTTTTACTCTTAATAACTACAAATAGTCGTTAAAACGGGCGTACTTTACCATAAGAGCCGCCGTCACGCAATGTCCTATTTTTCTATTAATTCGATTGCCTCTGCTAACTCATGTGGGACTGATGATGTAAATACTTTTTCTTCTCCACCCGGCAAGGACAACCTTAATTCCAGTGCGTGTAAGGCCATGCGGTCTAATTCAAGATTATTTGATTTGGACATCTCACTTTCAGCATATAAATTGTCCCCTACCACCGGACGACTTATAGATCTCAGGTGGACTCTAATCTGATGAGTACGTCCGGTTTTAGGATTTAACTGTAAATAAGAAAAAGGTTCATTATTGTATTGTCCTGTCTTGAGACATCGCCAATCCGTTTCTGCTTCTCGTATACTACCAACTGCCCCCCGACCAGAAAGCCGTTTGCGATAATCACTAGGTGAACGACCAATTGGTTTACTTATTGTTCCCCATTCTTCTTTCATCAATCCATAAACTAATGCGATGTAGGTTTTTTTAACAGCTCGTTTCTGAAACTGATCTTTCAAATATGTAAAAGTCTCCTGTTTTTTTGCCAAAATCATCACCCCCGATGTATTACGATCTAGACGATGAACCACACCCGATCGTTCTAGTAGTTTACCTTGTGATGAATAACCAGGTTCGCCAACGCCGGCAGCCTCTGGCTGCCGGTGTAAAAACCAATCGACCAAAGTTTCTCCTTCATTATGACCGTCTTCATGCACTAACAAACCAACTGGTTTATCAACTACCAGGACATCATCATTCTCAAATAAAATTTCTATATTATTAGACACAAACAATTAAAATTTAACCGAAAAGTCATCATATATCACTTTTGGGGTTTGCCAATCTACAGCCACCGACTCTACCTTTGCTTTAAGTGAACCTTCGTGTAGATATTCCACAAAATCATTAAGCAAATCCTTTTCCCCCTGAGCTAATACTTCTACTGTACCATCTGGAAGATTCTCTACCCAACCACAAATACCGAGCAAAGTTGCCGAATCTTGTACGTAGGTACGGTAAGACACTTGCTGTACCAAACCACTAACCACACAATGAATTTCCATCATGGGTTGAAGTATACCTTGCAAATAAACAGAAATCGACTTATAAAATATATGGAGCGGAGGAATCAGCAACAGAGGAGGCAAAGATGATTCTTGGTACACCGATTCGAGCTCGTGACGAAACCGAACACAACAATCAGGGACGCACACCCTGGCGTCAAGGCAAGAGTCGGTAACAAGTATGGAGGTCGATCCCTTTGGGGATCGACCTCCATTTTTACCTAATATATTTATCGTTTAAATAGTAAAACTATTGCATTTAGTCTTATATACGCTATACTTTTTGCCACACATTCAGAACGTGGACGTACCTATTACAGGTGCCGACGCGTAATTAGCGAAGGTGGTGGAGTGAGAAGTGACCTAACGTCACTTCGCAAGAGGTTACCTGATATTTTAAGTTTACGAAAAATACTGATAACCTGTACAGCTCCTGTGAGGAGGCGTATTACATACACTCTTTACAAAAAAACACAGACAACACGTCTGCGCGATTAGCTCAGTTGGTAGAGCAGCGCATTTACACTGCGAAGGTCGGGAGTTCAAATCTCTCATCGCGCACAATTAGAAAATCGCCTTTGGCGGTTTTTCTTGTGCGCGATGAAGTAACAGTGCTTACACACTGTTACGTGAGATTTGAAAAGCTTTTGTGGAGTTTTAAGAGCAAAGCGAATTAAAACCCCCAAAAGGTGTACCGAATCTGTAAGATTCAAATCTTTCGCTCCCTTTAAAGGAAACAGTCGAGTCCGAGGAGGAAGTTCTTATGAGCAAAGCGAATTAGAAACTTGACCCCACAATTATACAAATACTCGGGTAGGAAAATAATTAATTGACAAGCTATCAATTATATTCATAATAAAGAGACAACCACGGTCGTAGGGAGATCGTTATGTCTAGATACTGCGAATGTGGTCGGAGAATTCGAGTTTGTATACAGGGTCGCTGGGGACCTCCCCCAGATAAAGACCATGTTCTTTGCCGGCAGTGCTGGCAATCAATACAAGATTCGAACCGCCTGATCTGACCCACGGATTGATTTGCATCTTTCGTGGGTCAATCTGTATTATTTGCAGTTACGATACTATTCTAAGAATCGATAATCTTTACAGTTTGGGCTTTATTTTCTTTTCACTAATTAATTAACTTCTTTATCCACAAAGTCAGGAGAAAATCTCACCCCACAGCAGTTATAGTGAGGTCAGGGCATAGACAGACAGGAGGATAAAATGTGCCACAAAGAAGTTAAGCTGATTGCGGACAAATATCCTCAGTTAGCCGACGCCATAACCCACGGGAATCTCACCGAGGGCAGCCGAGAGTTCGAGCTGGTGGAGGAACAGTATTCCGAACCTGCCAAGATACCGGAGCAACCTGATCTGGCTGCTGAATAGGCGGCCAGATCAGAAAAACTCAAGAGCGTGTCACAAGCACAATATTTATATCACTTGTTTGACCCGCTCTTTTTTCTGGATAAAACAACTAAATTATTTAAACCAAAGCAGACGGGGGCGAAGCTCCCGTCTGCTTTGGTTTAAATTCTCACCATAATTTGCTATTGTATCTCTGCCCAGAACATATATATTGGGTTTGTTGCCCCTATAGTTTAATGGATAAAACAGGAGACTTCTAAGCTCTTGATCTGGGTTCGATTCCTGGTGGGGGCACATTGGTAAAATTAAAAGACCAACAGCTTTGCTATCGGTCTTTTAATTTTAGAAAGCAAACTGCTAACCCCCTTAAGATGAATAACTTTTATAATTGGCTATACTTTACAGATGTTCCCTGGACTAACCACAAAAGAAATTACTCAGCGGCAAGCTGAATTTGGGTTAAATGAAATCCCTCAACCTAAGTACCAAACTCTACGGTTGCTTGCTCGGCAATTCAAAAGTATCTTTGTCATTCTCTTAATATTGGCCTCAGCAATTACCTATATGCTAGAAGAGCCATTTGACGCTAGTTTCATTCTCGTGTTTGTTGTCTTAAGTATTGGACTCAGTTTTTTTCAAGAGTACAAATCAAACGCCACTGCCAGTCAACTACAATCATACCTAGCGCGGTCTATTACTGTTAGACGAAATAACACAGATAAAGAGGTACCAGTTTCAGAACTAGTGCCTGGAGATATCATAAAACTCGAGTCGGGAGATATAGTGCCAGCCGATTGTGTTATACGTTTTACTACTGGCTTTCAGGTGGACGAAACAACTTTCACCGGTGAAAGTATTCCTGTTACTAAACACGCCAGCAGTGATGACGCAACCGATGAATCTTTAATTCTCCAAGGAATTGTTGTAGTGAAAGGCTTAGCCTTCGCTGAAGTAATAGCTACTGGAAAAAATACTAGACTAGCTCAAATTCTTAAAAAGACTTCCGCAATCGAGAGTAAGAGCCATAATGTAAAGAGTATCGATCGCATCAGTACCTTTATACTGCGAGTAACTTTAGTGACGTTATTATTTGTTGTTCTAGCTAATATTTTAATTGATGGCAGTGCAGCTGATATCCCCCACCTACTTATCTTTGCTATCGCCTTGGCTATATCAGTCATCCCCGAAGCTCTACCTTTAGTGATGGCTTTCTCCCTCTCAAATGGTGCGTTAAAGCTAGTAAAGAAAGGCGTGATTGTAAAACGCCTATCCTCTATCCAAGATCTTGGTTCAATCGAACTTTTATGCACCGATAAAACTGGTACCATTACAAAAAACGAACTGGAATTTCAAAATGACTATCTTATACCTGATAGTCGGTGGCACCCACTCATTCTCTCTGCACTAACTGTTAACAGTACTCACAAAGCCAATCCTGAACCATTTGACCGAGCTACTTTAAGTGCACTCAGTGCCGAACAAAAGTCTCATTTGGAAGAATATCAGTTGGTTACCGAGGAGGCTTTCGAACCTGCTTTACGCAGCAATGGTGCCATCGTAAAAGATGCTCGCGGAAACCAAATACATATTCGTCGTGGGGCTCCGGAATATTTTATTGAACAAGGACTAATCGATCAGGCGCTAGTGGAAGAGTGGCTAGAGGCAGAAGAGAAACTTGGTCGGCGTATTTTAGGTGTAAGTTACGATACTGGTTCGGGTGCTTCATTTGGTGGCTTTATCTCCTTCTCTGATGCCTTAAAAAGTACCACTATAAAAACTCTCAACCAAGCCCGCGACTTGAATGTGGCTGTCACTATCATTACTGGCGATTCTCTGCGGGTAGCTGAAGCCATTGGACGTGAAGTGAATTTGGTGACCAAACCTGAAGAAGCAATCGAGGCTAATGCCTTCTTTGCTCTATCAACTACTGAACAATTTGAGCGACTATCCACTATTCGTGTTTTCGCCCGGACAACCCCAGAACAAAAAGTGACTTTGATTCAACTACTTAAAGAGCAGTATACCGTCGGATTTTTAGGAGAAGGAATTAATGATGCAGCAGCCTTAAAAACAGCTGACGTAGCTCTAGTGGTCAAGTCAGCTTCAGATGTATCACGAGAGACAGCGGATATTATTTTATTAAAATCAGATTTGCGAGTCATTATTGACGGTATTCAGATTGGTAGAGAAACCCACGCCAACACTTTGAAATATATCCGTACTACTTTGATTGCCAACTTTGGTAATTTCTATGCAGTGGCAATTAGTTCCCTCTTCATTACTTTTTTACCAATGCTGCCGAAACAATTATTATTACTGAATCTACTATCTGACTTTCCTTTAATGGCTATTGCCTTTGACCGAGTAAATAAAAACGAAATCCAACATCCACAGAAATACGATTTTAAAACTCTTTATATTATTTTTATTACAGTTGGCTTAGTGAGTACAGTATTCGACTTTTTATGGTTCGGTTTATTCTACAAAGAAGGAGCCAGTATTTTGCAAACTAACTGGTTCATAGCAAGCATTCTAACTGAACTAGTACTGATTTTTTCCATTCGTTCTATGTTACCTATTGAAAAAGCAGGCCCGCCAGCTAAGAGTATTATATGGCTATCACTAGGAGCATTTGTGACTACTCTCCTTATTCCGTTCATCCCATTAACCGCTTATTACTTTGGGTTTGTCAGACCATCTTTTTCTGACCTAGGTCTAATTCTCTCACTTACTGCACTGTATTTTGTTACTACAGAATTTTCAAAAAGACGCATCGGTCGTTTTTTAGAACAAAAACAAAATTCTGTAAACTTGAAAATAACGAGGGATCTTTAGAGAACTGTTTACATAATTAAAAGCTAAGGAGTAAATAAACTATTTTAATAAAATTGTCCTTCGACGCATTTTTTCAGCTTTTATTACAAATATTTCAGGATCAAGTTCGTACTTACTAGCAATCTTTTTCAGTTTTTCAATTTTTTTAGGGTTACGAACTTCTGAAATATTAAGATTTTTATCAAACTGATGACCTATTTTACGGAAAAATCGCCAACGTAATGTGTACTTAGGTATCATATATATAACACCAAAAAATAATTTTGTTTTAGAGAGTGGAAAATATATTGTGGTGTGTCCAGACCACCTTGCACGACTATAAGTATAGACAACATCTGATAATTCACTCCAATTATTTAAAAAACCACAAGCTTCTTCATATTCTGCTAGTTCATCTGACATATCTTGTCTATGCCAAACTTCGTCAAGTTTGGGCATATTGAGAATGTCATGCCATCTGTTTATTAAATTCATACTTATTTGTTAAAAAACAATTCAGGACTTATAAAATTCTTTTCTAAAACTGCTTCGTATATTTCTTGTCCCGAAATTTTAATATTTTGATCTTTCCTGAATTGTTTAAACTCTAAAATTTTAATGCGTTGCTCTTCAGTGAGACTAACCTTACTAATATCTAGTTTTGTTTTTTCTTTAGCATTTTCTTTTTCAGAAATGAACCAGATATCAAACTTCCAACGCTCATCATTAAAGTATGTTTTAAGCCCTATATATCTACCGTATGGAAATTGTTGTCCAATTCTTGGATCATCCCAGTCTGCTTTGATAAACAAACTTCTGAAGTATTTATCACAAGTATCATAAATGTCTCTTAGGATAATAAATATATCATCTTGAGTATACTCAGAATCCCGAATTACCTTTATATCAATATCACCATGCATCATTACATTACCAGAGTAAGCACCTTCGTATTCAATATAGCCATATTTTTTAAGAACATTAACTAAACCAGACTCTTCAATCAAAATATCTGCTGCCTGTTTATAGCGATCACTTATAGTAAGTAAATCATTTTTCATTCGAGCATTATAACTAAATTTTATATTTTATAGAAACAAAGTGTAATGTATTTGTTTTAATTATTAAACTTAACTAAATATAAAAATTAACTACTCAGCCGAGTAACTTTCTGGTGGAGTGTCTCTTCTAATGTCAGGCTCGGGTTCAACGTTGTCTTTATCAATTAATTCTAACCTCCGAGTTCCATTTGGTGTCTCACTTATCAATCCTTTGAATTTAGCATCGATACTTTTATATTTTAAAATTGCTTCGTTTACCCTCACTTCATTGTATTTAGGAAGATTTGTTTTTGTTCCGAGCTCGGTAACTTCAACATTATGATATCGAGCATAGTTTAAGCCACTGATATAACTACCTACTAAAAGGATGATAATAAAAATAAAAATTCCAATTAGCCAGTCTCGGCTTGGGTTGAAAAAGGAATGATCTGATGAACCACCACCTTTCTTAAATACATGTTTTGCAATTTTTATAATATCGGATTTATCCATGATACTTTTATCTATTCATACTAACAGCTAAGGTAGTAGAAATTAAAACCAACGATTCATTATCCGGATTACGGTCAAAGGTTATACTTCTCAACTCACTATGGTAAGGAATATTTTCAAGAATCTTAATCATTTTTAAAGCATCTTTTTCGTATCCAATAATCGAAAAATCTACTAACAAGATAGGAAATTCACCTCCACTATCTATAACCTCAAGGGATGAGGTCTCTAACTTCACACCTTGCTCATTCCCTATTAGCTCTATATCAGCTAGGAAATTAACTGTTTCTGCTTCAGCTAAAACGAACTCCTCCAATTGACTCCGGACCACAAAACTAGCGTCGACCAATCTACTTAAATCCCCCACCTCTCTCTCTTGAGCCATATTGTCAGCCAAAATGATAGCTTGGGCACTCATCTCCTGACCAGTTTTTTCAACACTAGAAAACATCCACCATAAAACAAACAGGGATAGAGATAAATAAACCAAAGCGATTATGAATATTATTTTTGTTCGTTGGTTTTTCATATTAAATATTATCTGTTGTTGCCATCGTGACAGTTATGGTAAATGGCACATCAATATCTTTAGCTAAGTTTGCCAACGGCAAAGTAGCTGTGCCAAACATCTCGCTAGCCTCCAAGTTGTTACGGAAGTCAGCTAATTTTATACGTGACTTAGCTTTGCCGGTTATGGTAAAAGCTTCTATCTTCCCCGCACTACGTACCAACTTAATGTTATCTACCTCTACTAAATCCGTCGCCACCATCTCAACCTCTGACATTACATCAGAAAATAAGATTGACTCAGAGTTGTTATTTAGTAAAAGACTGAGACTGTTACTGTATTCAGTAACATCGGATAAATACTGCAATTGATCCTTATCAACTCCTGTCTCGTTATACCAATTATTAAAAACCTTTAGTTGTTCGGTGACCAATACGTAGGCCGGTATTTGGAGAGTGGCCAACATTAGAAACGCTGTACCCAATAGAGAAACCCAGACCGTAATAACCCGGAGCCAATATTCTCTTTTGATTTTAGTACGCGCAATTGGTGGTAATAAGTTAGCCATAATTATTTTATTTTTCGCTAAAGAAACTTAGGGCCAAACCGATAGCAGTAGCGTAACCATAAGAATGCTGACGATCTATCGGCGGTACTATTTCTTCCAAAGAAAAAGCATTTTGCCAGACCTCTGCTTGCTTCACTTCTAGTTTTAATTCACTCTTAAAATAAGACAGTAATCCGCGCATATTAATGCTACCACCACAAAGAATCACTGATTCTATTTGTCGGTCGTTTAGATTATCTTCTTTATTATTCCAGTATTGAATTCTTTGGTTGAGCTCTTTTATGATTGAATCAATAACTGGTTTAAGTGTGTCATAAACAATAGTGTCTTCGGTGCCAGGAACTAAACCTTTTTTGTTTTTAATCTCGGTTAGTTCATCTTCAGTTTTATCACCCAGAGTCGACCGGAGAGCTTGCGACAAATCTCGGCCTCCAATATCAATAGTGGATGTATACATCAATACCCCATCGTGAACTATTCCAATCCCAGTTCTAGTATGTCCAAAATCAACAATCAAATGGGTGTGAACGTTGCCTGTTAAAATTGCTGCTCGAGTAATAGCTTGGGCCTCAACCTCAAAGGAGAGTGGTCTAACGCCAGCTTTTATACAAGCATCGTAATAACTCATAACTGTATCCCGAGCATAAGCAGTCACCGTTAAGTTCAACATTGAGGTGTCTCGGCCTGATTCTGATATATCATAATCAAAAAATGCATCCGCCGGAGAAAGAGGTACCTCCTCTTGCATCTTGAACTCTAACTGTCCTCTAATCTCTTTAAATTTAGTATCCTTTCTAATCTCTGTTTCAAAAATATAAGCATGTTCTTCTGGCAGAGAAACCCGAACGTACTTAACCCCTGTTCGCTTGCGAACTTCTCTAATCACAGCTGTTAGTTTTTCTGGATCATTGACAGCGCCTCTTTGTAGTACCCCATCAGGGATATCAATATCTCCCCAATACTCTAATTCCAAAGGAGATTCTTTATTATAAGTAGTTTTAAACTTTATATATTTTAAAGAAGAGTCAGATATATCAACCCCAGCACCTGGTAGTTGCATATAGGTAGGGGCAGGGAAAAATCTATTGATATAGCTATAGATACTCATCCCATCATTATACGATGAAAAGATAGCTGAATTACCAACAACCCACACTTAAATAAAAAACTTAATCAGTAAGTAGGTTGATAGGATGACGGCTATGAATAAGGAAATTTGGTATAAATTTTTTCGGATGATAGCCAAAGTTTGCGGACCAGCATAGTAAGTGATCAAACCCACAATACCCAACCGCAGACAGCGACCGACCAAAGAAGCAATAATAAATGTGAAGATATTAAGATGTAATAATCCACTAGCGATGGCAACTAGTTTATAAGGAACTGGTGTTAATGCTCCAATTAAAACAAATACAAAACCGTTTTGATTAAGATTATCAGATACTGAAGCAAAGACTGACTCTAAAGAATAAAAGGCAACCAACCTAACTCCCAAAGTATCAAAAAATAAAGTTCCTAAGAGATAACCAAAGACACCACCCAAAACTGAAGCTAAAATAGCGATGATTGTGTAACGTCGCCATTTCTCTGGCTTTACCAGAATCATAGCCGCCAGCAGAGGGTCGATAACAACCGGCAAGAAGGCCGACTCAGCAAACGCAAAAACTCCCAAGGCTAGCCCTGCGTATTTGGAACGCAAATACTCTGAACTACTAGCCACAACCGCAATGGTTCTTTTTTTAAAATATCCGTTCATAACAATTAGTTAACTTTCGTGCCCGGTGGCAGAGTTACATGTGGGTTTAATAAGGCAAAAATATTTTCCTTATCATCATAGGCAGCCATAATCATCCCCTGACTTTCTAAGCCACGAATTACCCTTGGCTCTAGATTAGCTACAAACGGACACTGTCGACCCACTAGTTCTTCTGGGTCAGCAAAATATTCACGAATGCCGGAAATAATTTGTCGTTTATTTTCTTCTCCTAAATCAACAGTTAGTTTGAGAAGTTTGTCAGCCTCGACCACTATCTCCGCTGCTGTTATTGTACCGATTCTTATATCTAACTTAGCGAAGTCACTGTAACTAATGTGATTGGTAGCTTCAGCTTCTGCCGCTGGAGAAGTATTAGATTCATCGTTTGCTGTTAAATCTTTTTGTTCGTTGTTGTCTGTCATATTATTTTTTATTTCTCGTTATGTAACTATTCAAGATTATAGCGGCCGCCGAAGCATCTGTCTCTTGGTTGCGACCTTGAAAACGAATGGCTTCCTGAGTTGTGTATTGCTCTGGTTCCAGATGGGTCGGTAGACCAGTCTCCAGAGTTAAAGCGGTGATTAAATCCTCAACCATATCGTGAATTTCGTTGGGCTTACCATCACGTCCTAAGGAATGACCGATTACTATTTCCCCTACTTGCTTATCAGAAATAAGCTTCACTATGGTTTTAAGTAAATCTTTATTATTTTCTATTACCATTTCTGGAAAAGCCATCAGCCCTTGGTCATCACTTAAGGCTATACCAACCCGTTTACTTCCAAAATCAATACCCATTTTTCGCATTCGATAATCATAACACGATGAAAATATAGTTGGAAAAAAGCTTTTTTTCTGGTAATATCCTGGTCACAATCCTTATCAAGGATTAAGCATGCGGTGGTAAGCTGGTTGAACTGATAACAATCGTTTACCGCAACAATTTAATATCTGGAGAGATGGCTGAGTGGTTGAAGGCGGCGGTCTTGAAAACCGTTGTACGTTTACGCGTACCGAGGGTTCGAATCCCTCTCTCTCCGCCAAGAGAACTAAGTATCGGAGTGACCCGAGTACCCTTGAATGGGGCTCGGGTTATTCGCTACAAATAACATCAAGATCAACTCCGACTGTCTCCTTGAGATAGCTATGAGCTGCTGCTAATACGGCTGTCTGATCTGCCGTGTGATTAGCCTTTGATAAGCCAGGTTGAACGATAATGATCTCTGGTCTAATTTCCTTGAATCTGCTCAACTTCACGAACCTATTCATATCTGATCCAATTCCTTTGAGGAATCTAGTTGTGCGACCACCAGAAAGCCTCTTCTCTCTTTCAAGAACGTGTCGGCACAAATCTTTAAATTTCCATTTCCATTTTGCTGATCGAACCGCTTGAGATGAAACTTCCACAACGTCACTTACTCGCTCACCTGCGGTTGTACCTTTTGTGAATTTACAATGCACCAAAGCTAACCGTATATGATCATCTTCTTCCTTAAAACAGACAAGATCAGCAGCTTCTCCCGCACTGTCATCATCAAAGACCACATCGAAGTTTCCAGCAATAAACTGCTGAGCCGCTTTCCATTGGATTGAGTCCTGACGTTCATTACCACCTTTCCAAATAGACTCCTTTTGCATGTCGACTCCTTCCCAGTCCCAGACCTCAAAACTTTCTTCAGGAAACACAAGGTCTTGAGTGTTTTGCGGCTTAATGAGTAAGTTGCCGTCAAGCTCAGAAATATCTATGAAGCGAATCATCGGAGGGTAATTTGAAAAATACTCCTCGATTGGAAGTTCCAAATTCCCAACACGAATTGTTACAGCTTCTCTTGTGCTTTTTGTGACTTTGAATCCGTCATCGCCACCCACTGTCAGAACTAATTTTGCCCAAACCTCCTCAGGATCTGTGACAAGATTAAATTCAACCTGACTGGTTACCAGATCAGTTTTAACGAATTGAAGATCAAACATTGAAATTGATCTCTCAACAGCTCCTTTCTTGATAACCACTCTTTCTTCCGACTGTCTGATAATTTCCAGAGGCCACTCAATGCTGAGTACCTGTTTATCTGGCAATGCTGTTACTTCTTCGGGGATAAGAACGTTGGCAATAATATCTGCCGTGTCTATTCCTTCATCTTTAATTTTATCGCCAACAGCTTCACACCATTTTACGAGTTCAGGTATTGATCCAGGATCTCTAGCCCACACACGTCCTTTGTAGGAGCATCCGATTGTGACAGGTTCACCATTTTCCCAACCAGTACCACTTAGGTTTGATTTAACTGAACCAGCTCGTTCAGACACACTCAACGCTGTAGCAACATCAGAACCTGTATACATTGCATACCTCAGGTTTCGACGGCCATGCTTGGTTACTCCCACGTTCTGAAAGATAAGTCTATTGATTCGTCCTAGTGCTCGGAAAATAACGTCACCAGAAATGAGTCGTGTGGCACCAATGGCCTTGGCAATTTTTTCATGCGCTGAGGACTTGTCACTCGAGGACACGAACAACATGTGGCGCGCTTCGTCATAATGAAAAACGTGCAAATCCCATGTCCTATCCTTTAGTTTGCGTGATCTTGTCCAACGAATGGATGGTTCTAGTCTTGTTACAAAATAGAGGGTTTTGGATTCTTCGTGAATCCAGACATTGTGCACAGTCGTTCCTTTGGGAATTCCTTCGATGAATTTTTTAGGAGTGAAAGAATCTGCTTCGTACATTAGTGTGCTGAAGGTAGGGCGAAATAGATGGTGGGATATTTCGATCTTCTCTTCATCTTCTGGGTCATCAAGCCTTTCGGATGAATTCAAAAAGGCAATAAGCTCTGAATGGGCTTTTGCTGCTTCGGAGCTAAATTCACTTAACAATTGATTCCAATCCGCATCCTCACTGTAAAGACGTTCAAGCGATGAGGAGACATCCTGATCTGCGATATTTGCCACGACAGTCGCATCACCAATTGCTTCTCCTGAACTTCGAGTGAATCTACCCGTAAATTGCAAAAGGATAGCAAGGCTTTTATGAGCATCGTGGACAGCTGCAATTTTAAGTTGAGGCAAATCAAAACCTTCTCCGAGCATATTTACGCAAACTGCAATACGACTTCCACGAGATTTTATGAGCTCAATAGAAGCATCGGCTTCGTCAGCCTCTGAATGTATTAGAACAGGGTTCAGGTCAGGAGCGATCCTGCTGTAAATAGCATGTATTGTCCTTGCCCGACCAATGCTCACACATCTTGCCATCATGAGATGGTCCATTCCAGACTCAATATCGCTTCTGAGCACTTCTACTGCCTTTGTGGCTATTGCTTCATCCGCATCTTCTTGATCAATCTCATATACGGGCTCGAAGTTGATATTTTTGAAATATCCGTCTTTCTGGGCTGAGTGTAGAGGATACTCATAAATAACCTTTCCATCGACAAGCTTTCCGTCTCTTCGATAGGGGGTTGCTGTAAATTGTAAAACCTTGTTTTCCTTAAATTTTTCTCGAAAAGCACTCCATCCATTTGCTCCAATGTGATGTGCTTCGTCGACGATCAGTGTTTTGGCATGGTCGGCAACAGGAAGGGATATGTCATCGGATGCTTCGCCACCCATGGCACTCATGGTTGCAATAACGACATTGCATTTATCAAAAATATCCAGATCTTGTTCTGACTGAGGTCTCTTTTTGATTACTCCAACAATTGGATTTTTTGTTTCTGGAGAAATATTACCGAGAGAACGAAGCAATCCTAACGTTAGAAATTTTCTTGCGGTTTGATCCCGAAGTACTTTTGAGGGAACCACTACAAGCAAGCTACCTGGTGAATATGCCACGAGAGTTGCCAACATCGTTTCTGTCTTTCCTGTACCAGTGGGCATTACAACCGTCGCAGGTTGCTGGTAGAGACTCCAGTGAGCACCAATCGCATGAAGTCCACCGATTTGTGGAGGTCTCAGTCCTGCCTTAGTGATGTTTCCTGAAGCATCTCGCTCTTCTGCACGAAAGTTAAATTTCCCAGACCAGCTTTCAGCTATTTCAGATGCGACACTTTCTATCCCGTCTCGAGCAATATCCTGTTCTATCGCTTCCAGTTTTCTATGAGCAACCCACTTTAGTTCTCCTTCTTCGTTACGATGAAGCACTCCGTCCACATCGACAGGTAGCTGGAGTTTCTTTTTCTTTGTTACCAATACTCTTTGTCCGTCAGAGAGTACGTGTAGCTTTTCTACAACTCTAGGCGAAGTATTGAAATCTTCTGTTGATACTATCTCTTTGCTCCCGCCAAGATCCAAAACATGCCTTATCTGTCCGAGATCATGCCTAATAGGCCCCAATTCTAAGATTGGGAGAATGAGCGTGTTTGGTTGTGGAGCGGTATTTGGGCTCATGCAATGTTCTCGTAAGGTGAAATTTGGATTTCATGTTACGCCTCTATTTTAACACTTTTGCAACAACCCATCTATTCTGTCTAGACGAGCCTTAGGTTCTTATCTTTGTATTCAATTCGTGATCTCAGGTTAGCCAATAGCTCTCGTTTTTCAGTAGTAGACCCTTCTTTTAGGATGTACTTCGCATAGTTCCTGATATCTGTCTCTGCATCCGTCTTTATCTTTTCTTTGGCGCCGAGTACCGACCTTTGGAATATATTGAACCTCGCAATCTCATCCTCCAGTTTCTTTCGCATGCCAAGCTCGTTGATGTTCACTTTGTCGAGTATTTTCAGTAGTTCGAGTATCAAATCTTCTTCTCGTATGTACATGTTCTTGCAGTTGCGGTCTCTTGATCTGGCACAGGAGTAGTAGATGTATCTGTTCACGCCGCCATCCTTGAGCTGTTTCCATTTCTCTTCGGCGGATATCCCGCTTCCGCAGTACCCGCAGGTGAAGAGCTTAGTGAATGCGAACTCCTTCGTCTCTCGCACTATCTGGTCACGCTTAAGCTGTGCCTTTGCTTTCTCGAACAGTTCCTGCGTGATGAGTGGCGTGTGCTTTCCTTGATACCAGTTTCCGCTCTTCTTTGGTCTCTCGAACACTCCATAGTAGAAAGGGTTTTCTAATATGCGATACACACCTCCGAGAGTGAGTGGTTTGTTTCCTCTGGTGTAGAAGTTCAGCTCAAACCTCAGCCAGTTGTATACCTTTCGCCCAGACCATTGTTCGTATGCAACTTTCTCAAACATCTTCTTCACTGTTGGTGCTCGTAGCGGATCTACCGCTACCTGACATTTCTTTTCCATTAGTCCCTGCGTCACGTACCCGAGAGGAGGCATGCCTGACCATAGCCCCATCTCCGCTCTCGTTCGCAGACCTCGCTTCACGTTGATTCCTCGATTGTCGTTCTCAAGCTTTGCTTGTGACCCCAGAATCATCAGGAGAAACTTCTCGTTTGGATTGTTGCCGAACTTCTGACCAAAAGTTCGTATTTCCTCAAGCTTGCCCGAATCCATCAGGTCTACAATCCTTCCAAGGTCACCTGCGTTTCTTGAAATACGGTCTGGTGCCCATGTCAGGATACCGTTGTATTTTCCTTCTCGTATCTCCTCGATTATTTCATTGAAGACTGGTCGCTGACCTGTCTCTTTTGCAGAGTGTGACTCTCGCTTCATCTCCACAATCTCTAAACATTCTCGATCCGCGAGCTGGAGCATCTCCTTGATCTGGCTATCTATGGACAGCACTTGTCGCTCCTCCGATTCTGTCGACTTTCTCGCATAAAGGCAGTACTTCACCTTTACAGGGACTTGCTCTTGTACCGTTGTCCCGTACGGCATTGATATTGCGTTATTCATACAACCCAATGAATGACGCAATCCCTTTGAAGAGTCCAGAGCGTCCTAAGTACCCTTAGGTTGGTAAGTCTATGATTTTGAATTCTTCCATCTCCTTACGTAGAGTATCCATCTGTTTGATTACATCGCTATAAATTCTCTTTATTTTTTCTTTATCTGATTCATTGTCAGCGTTCTCTAAGAAATCCACGAGGTCATCATCAATGAATGACGCAAGAGATATATAAGCACCTGCCAAGAAGAGTATGCGTTCCTTAATTGCCATCTTCATGTGTCGCTTTGATTCGGGTAGATGAGAGACGCGATTAAAGAGGGTCATCCCACGCTCCTCGTGGTATTTGAAATGCTTACTCGCATCAATAATTGCCTCGATATCTTCATCCACACCCAAGGAATGACGCTGAACTGCAAATAAGTCCAGAGGTCTGCAAAGGGTCAATCTGGTAACCAATTACACAATTTTTCAGGTCTAAGCTAAGGTATCAAGCGATCTTGAAAAATGTTAAAATAGGTTTACAAATGCCAACTTTAGATGCACAACTCGATGCTGGATTAAGAAAGAATACAGGGGCTCATTACACCCCAACTTCTTTGGCTGGCTTTGTGGCATCTCAAATCTTTGATCAAGTTGAGAAAAAGAATTTAAAGAAAACCAAAACACTAAAAGTAATTGATCCTGCTGTTGGTGACGGGGAGCTTCTGCGTAATCTTATACAGATAGCCTACTCGCGCGGATTCAATAAAATCGAAGTATTCGGTTTCGATATTAATCAAGATGCAGTTGATGCTTCTCTGGATCTAATCAAGAAGGATTTCCCTGAAGTTAAGGCTGATATTAAAACTCAGGATTTCTTAGAATGGGTCTCTGAAACTTATGGAGGTTCTTTGTTTTCAAAAACAGATGTTCCACTCTTTGATCTTGTTATTGCGAATCCGCCTTATGTCAGAACTCAAGTCATGGGTGCTGAAAAGGCTCAAAAGCTTGCGGAAGATTTTAATCTCTCAGGTCGAGTTGATCTGTATCACGCTTTCCTAAAAGGAATTGAGAAACTTCTTAAGCCAGAAGGTGTAGTAGGTATCATTGTTTCCAATCGCTTTCTTACCACTAAATCAGGCGAAGCTGTTCGAAAGAATCTCCTAAATGATTTTAGTGTTCTACATGTATGGGATTTAGGAGATACACGCTTGTTTGAAGCGGCAGTGCTTCCAGCTGTTCTGCTTTTGCAAAAAGAGACATCAAAGGATGCTGACCCTAGATTCACATCAATATATCTTTCGGGAAAGAATACAAAGATTGATCCACAACAAGTCTTTCAATCACTCGAAGGAGAGGAATCGGAACATTTTAAAGTACTGCACGGCAAGCTTGATATTGGCAATAAGATCGGCGACACATGGAGGCTTGCTCATGACAAAGCAGACCTGTGGTTGAAGAAAGTTAAAGAAAAGACTCAACTTTTATTTGGGGATATTGGCAAGGTAAAAGTTGGTATCAAAACGACTGCTGACAATGTTTTTATCGTATCCGACATTTCTAAATTTAATGGAAACCTACCTGAAACTCTAAAGCCACTGATTACTCATCACGTCGCAAGAAGATACAAAACAGATTCAGCAAAGAAGCATGTTGTTTACACACATGAGGAAATCGGCAACAAAAAGAAGCCCATTGATCTTGATCAGTATCCCAACGTAAAAAGGTATCTTGAAGAACACAAAGATCAGCTCTCATCGAGAAGTTACGTGATTGATTCAGGACGTAACTGGTACGAGATCTGGGTTCCTCATAATCCAAAGACTTGGGAGAAGCCCAAGTTAGTCTTCAGAGATATTTCTGAACAACCAATCTTTTGGATGGATCAAACAGGCGGTGTGGTGAATGGAGACTGCTACTGGTTAACTTCAGAAGAAGATAATTCCGAATTGCTGTGGCTCGCTTTGGCAATTGCAAACTCAAAGTTTGTCGAGGAGTTCTACGACCACAGTTTCAACAATAAACTCTACTCGGGACGAAGACGCTTTATTACTCAATACGTTGAGAAGTTTCCATTGCCTGATCCAAAATCAAAGATAGCAAAAGAGATCATCAACTTAACTAAATCAATCTACGAGTTGCCTGTAGATGCTGAATTTGATTCTCAGGAGGAGAAGCTAAACAAACTTGTCTATTCAGCCTTCGGCTTATAGGTGAAAAAATCTGACGGAAGGGGTATCTGAATTTTCTTATTAAGTACCTTTCCTTCAAAGCGAGGGAAACGACTAAAGAAATCTTTTCCTGTTGATAGAAAAAGGTTGGTGACATTAATTTGTCCGTTCTCGATGTTGGCATAAAAGATTGCATAGCGAACGTCGCAGTGACGTATCTGCTTCCCGTTGATTTTAGGCGTATCCAATGCGTCCTTACTGTCGGGTGTAACCAAGCCAAGATCAATAGTTGGAGAAGTTTGAAGCTTTACTTCAAGTAATTGATTCGGTACATCAGGAAACTGTCCGTTGTCTCGATGTATTTCATAACCCAATGCATGACACACTAGTTTGTGGAGTAGTCCACCTCGATTCCTTTCTTGATCAGAACCAGCGTCAGCAAAAGACTTTCCGATTATTGTCTTAAGTTTTTCAAATACATCTTCGATAGGAAGAATGTTTTCAGCTGATACATGATCTGTGGGATCACCAAGCTTTTGATCACCGTTTGCAGATTCGATTATCGCAACGATTCGGTCAGTATCCTCCGCAGATACAAGTTCTGACACATTATCACCGACTGTAAGTCGAGCTTGGTATTTCTGAGTGAGGGTGCCTGTTGTATCAAGTACAGCAAGAGTGTCTCCAGTTACGACACGTACAACTTCAACCACGTCTTCGTCGGTTACTTTGATCGTTACGTATCGTCGGGTTGATGAAAGTTCTTCGTTCCAAATCTGCAAGTTGTTTGATTTCTGAATATAAGTATCGAAGCACTGTCCTGGGAAACGTGGCTGTGTTTTCTCAAAACTATTTGGCACAGGATAGCCCAAAGCAGAGCATACTTTCTGCTTCACAACTTTTGATCGTGTTCTTAGGGGCAGACCTGTAAGGGAGAGACCTTTTAAAGCCTCATTCAAAATAACCTCCAGTTCTCCTGAAGGTATCCAAAGATTTGGATCTCCGACTTCAATAGGGTCATAGATGCTAAGACCGCTCTTGGAAATGGAATCGACATACTTGCTTACTTTTTGAGCGGATACTGCCATGGTTACGCCTCATTCTAGCAATTTATCAAGCCTTTATGAAGCCCTTCGCAAGACCCAATAACTAAGCTAAGGTACTGACTGATACCATCAATTTTGGTATCATGTACATACAACTGAATACAGTCGACCTAACCCCTAAAGAACCCTTGGTTTTCTAGGATATGGTCGCAAATTCCGTCCAAAGTAAAAACCTCCTAATCAGAGGCCACTTTGGACGGTCATATCCCGAAAGGGGTATGGGTATATCTCACGGGATATATCAGCCCTGGTTAGGAGATTTTTGCTACCTACCAGAATTATTAGCGTCATGAAAACCGTCCAAAAAACATGTCTAAGAAACTCATATGCTCCGCTTGTGGGCATATTGGCAGTTCCAAAACTGCCGTTAAGGGAAACCTTTTAATAGAAATAATCCTCTGGTGCTTCTTCATCATTCCGGGTCTCATATATTCGGTGTGGCGATCGTCATCAAGGTACAAGAAGTGCTCCGCCTGTGGTGCGACCAATCTGATTCCGTTGGATTCTCCAATCGGACAGAAGCTCTTGGCTGACCAAGGCAAAACACTCGAGCAGGCTCTGGCTGAAAAAGAACCTGCTCGAATCTATACTCGAAGCGAAAAGGTACTCATCGGTTTAGTTGTCTTTACCGCCATAGTCCTTTTCATCTTCATTGCGAATGCAGTTTGAAAATCCTGAGGATCAGGATTTTTTCGTACACCTGCTTGCAGACGGAGACCTAGAGTATTTCAACAAAGAATATTCCGATCTCTTTGATTTTCAGCATCCTGCAATCAAGCGGTGGCAATTCGACAAGACCAGCAAGAAGGTATTGCATGAACTCATCGAAAAGCACAAAGGCGAATGCCAGTTAAGCATTCACCCTGAGTGCACCAACGATGGAATCTTCGAACCCGACCACATCATTCCGCTGTCATCGAATGTCCTGAACAAGGAGCTTCGTAAGATGAAAGGCGTGTCGGGTGTGAAAGTCGAACCACAAAGCTTCGGCTCCAACCACCCGAGAAACCTGACGCTTGCATGCAAGCGGTGCAACGCCTTCAAGAAGCACCGCATCCTCACGGGAGAGGTGCTGAGGCGACTTATTCCTCAGACTTCCTCTTCTTCATAAACTCTGCAATCTTCACTCCGCCTTTTCGCTTCTGTTTTTCCTGAACGACAGGTTCTTCATCCTCGTCGTATTCGTTCTTCTCGTTGGCTCGCTCTTCTTCCTTTTCCTGCAATCCCTGAAACACCTTCGCCATCTTTTGGTGAGCGAGTGTAACGCCGACCAATCCTGCATTATGCATCGCTGTCGCCATGAGTTTGAGTTCTTCGGGGTCGTACTTTCTCGTCCTGTCCTCGATCTCAAGCTTGAGCTTCGATCCGAAGTCCTCGTCGTTGTGCTTCAGCCAGAAGTTGATCGAGCGATAGTCTCCCTCCTTGATGAGCTTCACGAGCTGGGACTTAGCAACATCATTAAGTGTGAGCTTTCCCGTGATGATCGCCTCGTCGCTCGCTTCACGGAATATCTGGTCTGTCTTCCGCCACTTGTAGTAGGTGGCTTTGGGAACGCCGACCCGCTGGCACGCATATGTCGGGATCGGGATGTCCCGTAGGTGCTGTACGAGCTTGTGCTTCAGCTGTGCGGTAGCGACCGCTTCTTTCTGCTTTGCCATACTAGTCTATCTTCACCGCCTTCTTGCCGGTCGCTTTCTCCCAGCGTTTGATAATGACCTCCGCATAGATCGGCTGCTTCTCCATGATGCGGCACTTGCGTCCGATCTTCAGCGATGCGATGAGCGTTGATCCCGATCCTCCGAACGGCTCGAGCACCAAGTCGTCACGCTTCGTGAGTACCTTGATGTACGGGATGAGAAGCTCTATCGGCTTCGTGCCAAATATGATGTCCTGACCAGAGGACTTCTTGTCTGCGGCGATGTGCTCGATGAAGTCCGTCGGGCAGTTCTTCTTTCCTTTGCCGTAGCTTTCCCAATGCGGTCTTCCGCTCGTGGCATAAATGGCATTCTCGTACTCGTTCTGGAACAGCTCATCCTCTGGCTCGAGATTAACGATCACTCGGTCGGTGCTTCCTACAAGTGCGATGTCCTGCTTGTTGAAAAGCTTGTACTTCCCAGCGAATCCCTGCATGCGGTTTGGCACGTGCCATGTGATGGTGTTGCGATACTTCCAGTGCTTCTCAAGTGCGTTCCAGATGGTGCGGAGATTCTTCGGATGCTCGAAGATGACGATCGAGAAGTCCTCCTTCTGAACCTTGGACACGCCGTTCATCCAGAGGTCGGTGAAGTTGTCGGGCAAGGAAGTGGTGCCGAGATAGACGCGGTTCTTCTTCGCACCGAAGCCTTCCGTGATCCCGTCCTTGTTCTTCGTCTTACCCTTGAGGTAGTCGAGAATGTAAGGAGGATCGGTCATCACCATGTCGGCTTTTGCTCCCTGCATGAGCTTGAGCATGTCTTCCTCGATGGTGCTGTCTCCGCACATGAGGATCGAGCCGTCGATCTCGTATCGGTCTCCGTGCTTTACCTTCACGTCCTTGATATTCAACTTCTCAAGTTCCTTCTTGAGGTCGAAGTGCTCGGGTGTCGGGTCCATGTTGAAGATCGAATCGAGATCCTCCGAGTTGAATCCGATGTCCGCAAGAAGCGTCTCGTCGAACTTTGCGAGCAGTTCCAAGTCGAACGCTCCTTGGTTCCTGTGGAGACGGAGGTTGAGTTCCTTTTCCTTGTCTTCACTCAGATTAACGAAGACGACTGGTACGGTCTCGAAGCCGAGCTCCTTGGCGATCTTGAGGCGTGCATGTCCTCCGATGAGAATGTTTTTCCGCTCTTCGTTGCTGTTAACTACCAATGGATCTGCGAACCCGAAACGGGTAACGCTTTCTCTGATGCCGTCCAAAGCCTCCGCTGAGAACTTCTTCGGGTTGTATTCGTTCTCCTTGAGGTCACCGACTGCGACGTATTGGATTTCTAATGTGTGGTTGTGATTGGTCATAACTAATTTCAAATAATTGATAATTAGTTCTGCACGGAGAGTTTTGATTTTCTACAAACAAAAAATCGCACTCAAAGAAACAGCAAGCGTGATGCTTGGTGTGCCTTCGACTGCGATCTCGAACAGCTGTCTTTTTGCCACAATGGACCCGACAACGATTCGTTCAATACGCACTCCATTCGACAACCCTCACGCATATTTTTTTTGGTCGATGACCTATGCGATCGGACTGCCTCTCCCGAGGGAGAAGGTAGTTTCATCTGTGAAGAACTGAGTGAATTATATGCACTTCCGTATTAAAAATCAAACAAGTATTTATCCACAGTGTCAATAGTGTAAATTGACGATTAGCGAGAAGATAAGAAACGCCGAGGTCGGGGCATTTCCCAGAACCGAGGTGTCAAAGACATGGATCCACAAACAATATTTTCATTTGGAGAAATCTGCTCAACCGTATCGGATATGGCGGTTTCTTCGCTTTCCGATTTTCTCTGGACTGCGATCAAGTATCTGTGGCCGTGGCATTTCGTCTGGATCATTCTTGCCATGATCGGGTGGGTAGCTTGGGAGATTTACACCCGCAACGGCACCGCCCATTACAATTCCGACAACGGCTTCTCGCCGACATTCAACCGCTTTGTCGGAAGCGGGACATACCTTGGATTGCAGACCCTGACATTCCTCATCTTCACCACGATCTTCGGCAACTTTGTCTATTGCTTGAAGTGGCCACTTGCACTTCACTTACTTATCTTCCTTTGCTCTGGGATACTCCTTAATCTCACTGGCTTCTGGGTTTACCTTAAAGAGCCTGGAGGCAGGCGAAAGAAGCGATACCGCCGAAGTCGCTATTAGTGTCTACTTTGTCTACTCTTAGACCCCGACCCACGTACCTAGATTCGCATACCCAAAATGCGCTAGAATACCCTTACAAGGCTTGAACGTGTGGGTACTTAACCCACGTAGCCCGCGAGTACAAAATAGCACCCTTTTTGGGGTGCTATTTTGTTGGTGGAGAGAGAAGAAGTGACTCAGTGTCACTTCTGTGGGGATTCGAAAGCTTTTGCGTCAGATTATGAGCTTGCGAAGTAATCTGATGCAAAAGGTATACTGCTCGTGTAACGAGAGAATCCCTCTCCGCCAATTTTCACTTTTCTCTTCACTTCTCACTTGAAAAAAAACAAAATCTACTACTTTTAGCTATAGAGGTCAGTATTATCTGGCCAATGAGCGTGTGACTTCCTTCACACTCGGACAAGGAGACTGCGATGAAACGCTTCGCACTCACCACCGTTCGTGCCGGTCCCGTCGAGCTGATGACCAATGGCGCGAACAACCCAGCCGCTGGCTACCCGAGCCACTGCGCCGCCATCGACACCATCGTCTGAGCCCAGCCCGTCGGTTCAGGACATGGATGTCCAACACGCTGATGCACCAGCACCGTTCCTTTCCGCTCGCAGAGCGGACACGTCCCTGAAGGCTTGTCCGCAAGCCAACACACGAACCGAAAATGCCACCAGTGTGCATACTGGTGGTTTTTTTTGGAAGACTATCTGTTTTCAGATGGTTCAGTGCGCGCATGGGAGGGTTGGGGAGAGAAAATGTTTACACATTTTCTCGAGAGGTTAACTAATATTTTGACGAAGGAAAAATATTAGTTAACCTACACAGTTCCTGTAAAGAATTAGAAAAAGCAAAGCAATCCCTTTCCATTAACTCCAACCAGAAAGGCCGTCCGATAAATCGGACGACCTTAAATCTTACTGTCTTTCTGTCTTTTCCTCCCAACTAAGGGCGATTGTGACCGGTCAATTCGGTCAGTGAGTAAAGGCCTTGGGCCCAAAGAACTCCCTGTATGAAACCGAGCCAGCGGAAGACTTTGTCAGTCCTACCTTCCTTCAGGAATTCATCCATATCATCGAGCATAGCGTGGCAATGCTCGAGGCTGTGACTGGACTGATCCAACGACTTTCCGTGAGGATATTTGGTCTTACCAACACCCGTCGCCTCAAACTCGCGACGATAAAGCTGGATGACCTCTTGGACTTTTTCTGCTTCCATTGAAGAACTCCTTCTTTTTTGTTCAACTTAAACTATCTAATTTCTTTCACAAAGTCTAGAGCCAAAAACTACTCCTGCAAAAATCCGCCCGCTTGGTGCTCCCAAAGTTTTTGGTAGGTACAACCACCTTTAGCTAATTCTCTATGGGTACCATCTTCAATAATGGTTCCACTTTCTAGTACCAGAATTCTATCCATCTCCCGCAAAGTCGATAGCCGGTGAGCAATCGCTAACACGGTCTTCCCTTTCATTAATTCACTCAGGGCCTTTTGTATAGCTACCTCGCTTTCACTATCTAGCGCAGAAGTGGCTTCATCCAATACTAATATCGGCGCTTCTTTAAGCATAGCTCTGGCAATTGCGACCCGTTGTTTTTGTCCACCTGAAAGCTTCACTCCTCTTTCTCCAACCAATGTATCGTAGCCTTCTGATAATTGCATAATAAAATCATGGGCTTGGGCTTTTTTTGCTACCGCAATAATTTCTTCCTCGGTAGCGTTTGGTTTGCCATAAATAATATTTTCCCTTATCGAACGATGAAACAGAATGGGTTCTTGCGGGACTATCGCAATATTTTCCCGTAGAGAATCCTGAGTAACTGAAGAAATATTTTGTCCGTCGATATTAATTTCTCCTTCTTGAATATCATGTTGTCTTAACAGCAAAGAAATCAGGGTAGTTTTTCCAGCCCCTGAGGAACCAACCAAACCAACTCTCTGTCCTGGTTCGATGGTTAAATTAAAATCTTTAAAAATGCAATTCTCACCATATTGGAAAGTTACATTATTGAACTGAATCCTACCCTCTTCTGCCTTAAGCAAGCCCGCCCCAGGCTCATCGACTATCTCATGGTCTACCAAAATATCGTCTAATCCTTCTTCCACATCGCCGTATATCCTTATAATTCGATTCATCCAGTCACCAAGATCAACCATAATTCCTGATACTCGATACATAAGTATCATAACCGAAACCATCGCACCTAAAGTTACTGAGCCGTTAATGAGCAAGATATAAGTTCCACCAATCATCAGAACCATCAGGAGCGTAGTGAGGATATTGTTGACCACATGATTCCACTCGCCGACTGTCCATTGCTTGCGATCTTTTAAAACTCTTTCACTGAGAGTTTGTTTAAGATAATCAAATTCACTATTTATCGCGGAAAATTGTCGCACCGCCTGGATGTTTGAGACAACATCTGTTAATTGCCCCCGGTAGCGTGAAGTGGTTTTAGCATAATCAACAACTAATGGACGACGGCGTTTGACCAAATAAATATTCACTAAGATAGTTAAGAAAACGATTGCGGCGTATATGAGGGTAAGCTTGATACTAAAAAAGCCGATAACAACACCGGTCGCTGTCAAACTAACTACCAAACGAACAAAACCATAATTAATCATCAGCAGTATCTCACTACTGCGGTCACCAGCATTAAATATCTTGCCAGTTAAAGTTCCTGCAAAGCGATCTATATAATATGTATGACTGTGTTTTAAGAGATAGCCTTTGACTGTTTCAAAAGCGTACTGATTTTGTTTTAGAACAAAATGTATAGTAATGAAACCTCCCACTCGATAAAAAATGAAGGTAGAAACAATCAATACCAAAAAGCCGATGACCCAACTTAAAAACTGCTCTGGCTCAGACACTTTGGCCGCCGCATCAGCTAAATTACCAATAAATATAGCGACATAGACGCTAAGAAGTTGATTGATGATATTCAAACTCACCCCCAACAATAACCAGTAGCGATACGGTTTTACCGTATACCATAAAAACCGCAACGGTGTTCTTGGGGTACCGTTTCCTTGATTTACTTTTTTGGTTTGTTCTGTTTTTGCTGGTTTAAAAAACATAGATTAACTAATGACGAACGAATAAGCGTTTTCTTTCCAGAAAACGCTTATTCTGTCATATTATTTAACAAAATATAGCATATCGTAAAATAAAGAAGTAGTTTCTAGCAAATTAGCTTGTAAAAAGTTTTTTACAGCATGTTACAATTTAGCCATGTCTGACTACATTAAAGAAGTAACCTGGAAGGCTCTGGAACACAGTCATGGACCCCAGGAAGCAAACTGGCTCTGGGCTTTGGGTATTCTTACCGTCTCCGCTACTGGAGCTGCCTTGCTGTTAGGTAACTCTCTTTTTGCTTTTGTCATACTGATATCAGGTATTGTGATGGGTATCATAGCAGTTCGTGAACCCAACACTGTTCCCTTTGCTGTTAGTCAACGCGGTCTGCGTATCGAAGATAAATTATATCCTTATAGTACATTGGAGTGTTTTTATATAGATGAAGAAAATCCTTGGGGACCCCAACTATTAGCCCGTTCCGAAAAGATGTTTATGCCCTTGATTGTTATGCCGTTGCCAGAAGAGTATGTAGATGAAATAGAAGACATTATAGCCAGTCGCTTACCAGAAGAATATTTGGAAATACCATTCTTCCAACAGTTGCTGGATTTTTTCGGTTTTTAATATATTATGTTGCTCGATACCAAGTGACGATTACTTTAGTATCTGTAGCAATAGCAATAAACGGGCGCTTGCTCTACTGGAACAAATTCTTCTGACGTCGAATTTGTTGCGAGAGCTGCTCCAAGACACAATCGAATATAATCTTCCGGGGCGCTTGCTCTACTGGAACAAATTCTTCTGACGTCGAATTTGTTGCGAGAGCTGCTCTCGGAAAGCAAATGAAAGTAAACTTTCATTTGTTTCCTCGCTTGCTCTCGTAGTTTAATGGATAAAATATCGGTTTGCGGTACCGATGCTCCAGGTTCGACTCCTGGCGAGAGCACCAAGATATAAGAAAGATAGTCAGTTTTTAAGAACTGACTATCTTTCCTATAGCAAGCAAACTGCTTTGCTTGCGTACCTTGGTGCTGGCCGCAGACTTGTTTTCATTTCTTTTTTCCTAGAAATGAAAACGGTCGAGGCGGGTGAGAAGTGACTCAATGTCACTTCGTAAAACCTTGCCTACTATCTTTGAGTGAAGCAAAGAGTAGTGACAAGGTGTACAGAACTCGTAGAGTTCGAGAGTACTTAGTAGATCTGTAGTCATAGACAACAAATATACTTAGTAACTCGTGACCGCGTAAATAAAAGAGCACAACTTGTTTGTGCTTTTTTCTTATCTGTGCGACCGCAGAATATATAAACAAGCTTCAGCTTCTCACAAATAAAAACGCGAGTACTTAGTAACCCGCACCCCCCAATCAAAAAACTGCCCGAGGGCAGTTTTTTGATTTATTATTTAGTCTTGGTTTTTGCAATAGCAATCATTAATCGTGATTTTTTGCGGTCAGCTGTATTGTCTTTAATAACTCCCCGCTTAGCGGCTTTATCGATAACCTTATATACTTCTGGCATCATTTTTTCAGCTTCAGCTGTTGCGCCAGAGGCAATAAGTTTCTGTACTGCTTTAACAGACTCGTTCATATCACGTCGTCGACGTAAATTAAAGATACGTTTTTTCAGTGACGAACGGTGGGCTTTTTTTGCTCCTGTAGTAATTGGCATATTGTTTTTATGTGGCCGCAACTATACCGTAACCTATCAAAAATTGCAAGATTGGAGGATTGTCCTTATAACAAATTACAATATATGAATATGTCTAGACACGTCATCAGATAAGCTGTTGTATACTAAACTCTAATAGATTTATGATTAGACATATCACAGGCAAAATCTCTCACCTAAATAGTAACTATATTGTTATTGATAATAATGGTATCGGCTATCAGGTTTATGTTAGCCGAACAGAGCAGTTCAAGATAGATGCTGAAATCACCTTACATACTTACCACGTACTGCGTGATACGGTCTCTGACTTGTACGGTTTTTTTACCCTAGATGAATTAGAGACTTTTGAATTACTACTTTCTTTGCCGAAAGTAGGACCTAAGTCGGCTGCTCAAATAATGAATCAAGCAGATATTGAATTACTTAAAATTGCAGTTTTAAACAATGATCCTAATCACCTCTCAAAAATGTCTGGTATTGGAAAAAAAACGGCTGAAAAAATTGTTCTCGGCTTAAAAGACAAATTGGATAACCTGGGTATAGCAAACCATACTGATGGAAGCACCAACACCATTATCACTAGTTTCCAGACAGACACCATCGATGCTCTCGTCTCTCTTGGTTACCCGCAAAGCGAAGCCCGTAATCTGGTACAACAACTACCAAACGATATAGATAATGTAAATGATGCTATAAAAGTAATCCTGAAGGAACTCGGCCAGAATTAACCAGCCAGTTCAATCCCTTAAATTTAATTATTATCGTATACTAGAACTATGGACACCATATTATATTGGATCAAAAAACTACTCCCCAAATCGGCTCTAAAGGCTATTCGCCCACCATATCACTTTGCTTTAGCATACTTGGGTAACCTTATCTACCGTAGTCCGTCTAAAGAAATAAATGTAATTGCTGTTACTGGGACAAAAGGCAAATCTACAGTCACTGAAATGATTGCGGCCATTTTGGAAACTGACGGTCATAAAGTAGCCTCTCTTTCTACCATCCAATTTAAATACGGAGACACCATCGAACGTAACTTATACAAAATGACCACACCTGGTCGTTTCTTTGTTCAACACTTTTTACGTAAAGCTGTCGATATCGGCTGTACTCACGCAGTTATCGAAATGACATCCGAGGGAGCTAAACAATTCCGCCATCGTTTTATAGAAATGGATGCTTTAGTTTTCACCAATCTAACTCCTGAACATATTGAATCACACGGATCTTTCGAAAAATACAAAGCAGCGAAATTAGAGATTGCTAAACAACTAGAAAATTCAGCCAAGCAACCTCGTTACATCGTAGTCAACACCGATGATGAGCATGGTGAAGATTTTTTGAATATAAAGGTGGAGGAAAAATTACCATACTGTTTAAAAGATCTCAGTCTCTACACTCTGCACAAAGACGGTTCTGGACTTATTTTCAACGATGGCGACGAACAAGTAACAATCAGAGTTCCTTTGGTGGGACTTTTCAACGTCTATAATGCGTTAGCTGCTATTACTCTAACTCGAGCTCTCGGCGTACAATTACGAACAATTGAAAAAGCCCTGCGTTCCCTACCGCCTATCAAAGGTCGAGTTGAGCATTTTACTAGTGATCGCGAAACTCAAAAATACGTAACTGGAGTTGTGGACTATGCTCATACACCTGACTCCCTCACTAAGTTATACGGTGCCTTTAAAGGTATTCCTAAGATAGCTGTACTGGGTAATTGTGGTGGTGGACGCGACTCATGGAAGAGACCAGTTATGGCTCATATTGCCGAAGAACACTGTGATTATGTGATCCTCACTAACGAAGATCCGTATGATGAAAACCCACGTAAAATTGTCGAGCAAATGGCCAAAGGAATAGAAGATAAGAGTAAGTTTGAAATTATTATGGATCGTAGATTGGCGATAAGAACTGCGATTGAAAAAGCTGAAGAAGGTGGTTATGTTATTGTTTCTGGTAAGGGTACCGATCCTTATATAATGGGCCCTCATAACACCAGACAACCCTGGAGTGACGCCGAGGTGGTAAAGAAGGAATTGGCTGATCTACCAAAAAAATCTTAACTAGTTTAAGTCTTCTAAAAAACAAAATCCCCCAGAGATTTTAATCTCTGGGGGATTTTGTTTTACTACTGTGATTAATCACAGTACTTATTATTTGTGTTTATGGAACAAAACTATACCGGCTGTGACTGAAACATTTAAAGATTCTTTGATTCCGGCCATTGGTATTTCTACAACACAATCAGCCGTCGCTATAAGCTCTGGCCCCACTCCATCTACTTCAGCTCCAAAAATATAAACAACCTTATCTGGTACGACAAAATCTGGTAGGAGAATACTATTTTTTACTTGCTCGACTGCTACGATGGTGTAACCCTCGGCTTTCAATCGAACAATAAGTTTAACTGCTGCAGCACTCGACTTGCTACTAGCTTCCCCAATATGTTCGAAGGCCACGCTCTCGCTAGCTCCTAAAGAAGTCTTTTTTATTTCCGCTTGAACTCGACCAAACCGGTCGACCGGAGTAGGTGTAGAGCCAACTAAATATATCTTAGATACCCCAGCGCCATCACTGGTACGAAAAATAGAGCCCACATTGTGGGCACTTCGTATATTATCGAGAATAATCTGGATATCGTTCATAATTTGCAAATTCTATACAATTTTAACAGACACTTAGACTTTTGACTCAAGGAAGTTAGGTAGGTCTTAGAGACCAGGTCTCTAACTTTGGTTCTGGACTTGTCGTCACAACTAAGCACTCTTGAACTCTACTGAAACAAGTGAGTATTTATTTAGAAGTTTCACTTATAAATGTAATACGAATGCAGTTTTAGGAAACTTGTTTACAGGTTCTGTAGAGGAACTCGAATATTACATATTCTAGACTTGTCGTCACGAGTTACTAAGTATAATTTATATTTAATATAAATTATACTAAGTACTCTCGACCCCGGCTCGCGGTTCGTCGGGACGGGACAGAGTCCTTCCTTACAGGAACGGTAAACCTTTTGGATTTTTCATATGAAAAATCACAAAAAGTCTTGCGAAAGTACTTTGGTACTTTCTCACCTCACAACGCTCCGCCTCGGACTCGAGCCGTTCCTGACACCAGTCAGGAACTAAGAAAAAAGAAGATGTTTAAACATCTTCTTTTTTCTTACCCGAGTCCGCCCACCAGGACTCGAATATTACATATTCTGTACAGGTTGTCACGATTTTTCCTTCGTCAAAATCGTAGGCAACCTTTTCGAGTCCTGTTGGTTGCAAAATAATAGTCACTAAAAACTCCAAGTATTCGCTTTTCTTTCCTTTATTTTGTCCGCCCACCAGGACTCGAACCTGGGACACAAGGATTAAAAGTCCTCTGCTCTACCATCTGAGCTATAGGCGGATGTACTTAATACTATAACAATATAAAGTTATAACTTTTATAAAAACCTATAAAAGTTGCCAAAATATAACACATACCACAAAAAAATCGAGACCCTCTATAAAATACAACTACTTCAGTTAACTGGAGTAGTTGTATTTTATTGACCTTATATAGTCAAGACCCACTTTTCTAAAGCCAAGTCTATATCTCTAATACCACCGTGGCCATCATGATAAACAGCCAGTAACTGTTGAGAAAGGCTCTCTAGTTCTCCTGTCTTGAATTTACCTAACGCCTGCTTAGCCTTATTAAAAGAAAAATCTTTCATCCCTGCCTCTTCAGCATTTGCTACCAAAGTTGCTAAACGCAAAGTTTTTAGTTGCCACCACAAAATACCAATAATTTCTTCAGCTGGTATTTCTTTTACTCGAGCTGATTGCAGATGTACCCAAAGCGAACGCTTATCACGTCTAGCGAGTAAGTCAGCAAAAGCAAAAACATCAAATCTTTCGGCCGGCCCTCCCTTAAATTCTTCTATGCTATCTGCTGCTTTTTCTATCTTTTTCTTCTCGGGAGCCAATAAGCTATTCTCAATTAAAATAAAAAGGTTGTTTGACTCATGCAGGGCACTTAGACTATCCCTTACCTCTTGGGCAAACTCTTCATTACTGCTAGGTGTGTCCAATACATAGATTTCTTCACCAGCAAAAAGAGAAGCTGTGCTGGCAGCACTTGGCACTATTCCCGGCGCAAAACTATCCTCATCAATCGTTACTATAGTTGCTCCTGCTAACTCCTTCTTCGCAACCAAAGCAAAAGCTGCTTGTCTAACCTTTACCGTATCATTACCAAAATAAACCTTGAGCATACTATTTTTCCCAAGGGGTCATTTCCTGCCAATTATGTCCAACTTTAATATCTGTCGAAATCGGTACCCCTTTACTATCCTTCTTCCAGCTAGTGAGTACGCCCTCCATGATCTTTTTAATCTCTGGTATTACTTCTGACATTTTTTCTTCCTTAATCTCAAAAACTAATTCATCATGTACTTGAAGTAACATTTTTACATCACCAACCAGTTTGTTCTTAGCGACATAATTATGTATATCAACCATAGCAATCCTCAAAATATCACCTTCTGTTCCTTGAACCGGAGCATTGATTGCCATCCTTTCAGCGGCTGCTCTCATAAATGGTATCCGAGAAGAAATACTCGGAAATTGTCGCCTCCTACCAAACATCGTCTCTGTGTAGCCATTGGTTCGGGCAAATTCTTTAGTCTCTTCTAAATACTCAGCTAATCGAGTGAAGGTATTGAAGTAGGCATTTAAAAATTCCTGTGCTTCTTCCCTGGTTGTCTCTGCTCCTAAATTACTCCGCAAAGCATTAACTCCCATACCATAAAGAATGCCAAAATTAATTACCTTAGCCTGGCGACGCATATCGGGAGTTACTGCCGATTGCTCTACGGCAAATACTCGGGCGGCAACACCTGCGTGAACGTCTTCTTTATTTTTAAAGATATCAATCATTTTTTCATCTCCTGATAGGATTGCGGCAATTCTTAGCTCTATCTGAGAATAATCTATGGCTACTAGCTTATAACCAGGTGCTGCCACAAAAGCTCTTCTAATAGCCCTGCCCTCCTCGCTTCGAGCTGGTATATTTTGTAAGTTTGGTTCCTTACTAGAAAACCGACCAGTCGCAGTTCCGGTTTGGATAAAGGTAGTCCGCAACCGCCCATCCTCACTAACCATCTCCGGTAGGTTATCTATATAAGTAGAAAGTAATTTTTGTAATTCCCGGTAACGTAATATTTTGGCGATGATTGGGTGATCATCTTTCATTTTTTCTAATTCACTCTCTCTCGTAGAACGCTGCCCGCCAGTAGTTTTTTTAGCATTTTTGGGTTTTAAAGCTAATTTATCAAATAAGATATCACCCATTTGTTTTGGTGAGTTGATATTAAACTCAACACCAGCTTGTTGCCAAATTGCACTCTCGAGCTTAGTTAATTCTTTATGTAATTTTACAGATAAACTTTTTAAATATTTTTTATCTAAAACTACACCCGTATCATTTACCTCTTTAAGAACCGGAATAAGAGGTTTTTCAATTTTTTCATACACATCATAAACTCCGGCTTTTTTAGTTTCCACCTTCAATCTTTCAAGGATCTCAGAGAAATCTTTTAACTTAAAATAGGATCGACCGTAATCGACTATATCTTCATAAGATGAATTAGTTCGCTCACTTTCTAAAAGCCAGAGTAGGATAGCTGCCTCTTGTACATCCTTATCATTTACCTTGGCTGTTATTTGGTCGATTGATACATCATCTTCGACCGCTAGGAAATTTTTAACCCGAGCAGACAAAGTACGGAAACCAAGCTCGCTAAATAGATTCATAATCTTCTCAATGTCTAACTTCTCACGCCATGTCTGTTCTGGTATTTCAAAAGTAACATCAGCGTCAATACGAATAGTCGCTAACATTTTAGAGAACTGAGCCTCCTCCTCATGTTCTTTTAAAAGATTTATGATTCTTGGTTTAATACCTTTATCTAAAAATGTTTGTTCTGATTTTTTCAGTTTTTTATAGATATTATCAATACTGCCAAATTCAGTAATTAAAGTAGTGGCGGTCTTTTCTCCAATCCCCGGTATGCCTGGAATATTATCTGATGGATCACCCCGAAGACCCTTGTAGTCTGGTACCAAACTCGGAGGAAACCCATAACGATCCTTGACCGTTTTTTCGTTATACATAATGGTATCTTTAATACCTTTTTTCAGTGTATATACTTGTACTCTTTTACCATCTACACACTGCAACGTATCCATATCACCAGAAGCAATAATGACCGACAGATCTTTATTGTCTTTCAATTGGTGAGCGATGGTACCTAAAATATCATCAGCCTCAAATCCTGGCTGTTCAAAAATACGAATACCGAAAACTGAAAAAATATCTCGTGATCTGTTTATTTGCTCTACTAGTTCATTATCAGTTTTTCTGCGACCATTTTTATAATCCGCAAAAGCTTCATGTCGATAGGTTGGCTCCGGTAGGTCATAACAAGCTGCGATGTAATCTGGTTTTATTTCTTCTACTATTTTTAGCAACATTGCTACCACTCCATAAAGAGCTCCTGTTGGTTCACCACTCGGTGAAGTGAAGTCTGGTAAAGCATGATAAGCTCGATGCAATATAGCGTGAGCATCTAACAAGACTAGAGTTTTTTTGTTTTTATCTTTGGTAACCATTTTATTCAAGAAGAGTGATCTGATGATGATTGCCTGCTACTGAGAAATTAAGATGGACTGTATTTTTAGGTAATAAAGACTCAATTTTTTCAGCCCATTCAATACCTATAATAGTACCTTTTCTTTTTAAGAGTTCGTCAAACCCCAAAGGTCGCATCTCGTCAACTTCCTCAATCCGGTACGCATCTATGTGGATTAACTTATCCCAAGACTGATCATACAGATCATAAATCTTCATCACCACAAACGTCGGGCTGGTGACTGTTTCTGTAACCTTAAGATGTCGAGCCAAAGTCTGCATAAAAGTAGTCTTACCGGCTCCAAGATCACCGTGCAGAGCTAAAACAGTTGCTTGCTCAAGCTCTAGATTTTTTTCTAATTTTTCTAAGACTGCTTTGACGACAATTTCTAAATCAACAATTGTGGTAAGTTCCCATTTCATAATTATTCTTATTCTAACATTTTAAGACCAAGGCGGGAAAAGCACAGCTTTTCCCGCCACCAACCTGCTACAATAAATGAAATACATCCTAATATGGTTCAATTCGATGATACTTTTGATGAAGACAAATTAAAGCAACTCCGCCGTCTTGAGGAGGAAGGTTTGATTCGTTCCCTCTCCAATCAATATGGTTACGAATTTATTGATTTACGCGGTGCTTATATAAATCCTTCAGCCTTAAAAACTATTCCTGAAGTAACAGCTCAGGAAGCTAATATGATAGCTTTTGAAACTAACCGCAAAAATTTATCGGTAGCTATCCGTAATCCCAACAATCAAAAAACCCAAGCGGTTCTCAACGATTTAAGGGATAAAGGTTATGAAATTAATATTTTTATGACCTCCACCAATAGCTTAGAGCACGGCTGGCAGCGTTATAAAGACCAAAAAGATACCACTGCCGTAAAATACGGTGCCCTTGATATTGATACCAACAATATTAGCGAGCAAACTAAAAAATTAAAAACTCCCGAAGCTGTTTCCAACTATCTCACTAATATCAAAACCCTTAACAACGCCCGCCGGATTTCAGAAACTCTAGAGGCTATTCTGGCTGGAGCTTTAGCTCTGAATGCTTCAGACATTCACATTGAACCAGAAGAAGGTAGCATCAGATTGCGTTACCGTTTAGATGGAGTTCTTCACGACATAGTTGACCTAGATAAAAGTATTTATGAACGCCTAATCTCACGCTTGAAACTACTCTCTGGCATGATCCTTAATATAAAAGATCAAGCTCAGGACGGACGTTTTACTTTCAACACTAAAGATAAAGATACTGAAGTACGATCTTCTATTATTCCTGGCGCCTCTGGAGAATCTATGGTGATGCGTTTACTTGATCCAACAGTAGCCAGTTTTAAAATGGATTCATTAGGATTAAACAAAGCTCTTTATGATGTTCTAAAAGAAGAATTACAAAGACCAAACGGACTAATCCTAACGACTGGTCCAACCGGGTCCGGAAAAACTACTGCCCTTTACGCTTTTTTGCAACAAGTTCACAAGCCAGGAGTTAAAATTATTACAGTTGAAAACCCAGTTGAATACAAACTTGATAATATCGTGCAGACTCAAGTAGCCGAAGGCTACTCTTTTGAAACTGGTTTGAAAGCAATCCTCAGACAAGACCCGGACATCATTATGATCGGTGAGATTCGTGATCGTGAAGTAGCAGAAACTGCTATTCACGCGGCCCAGACTGGTCACCTTGTCTTCTCTACCCTGCATACCAATAGTGCAGTCGGGGCTTTCCCACGTTTGATAGATTTGGGTATCCAAGATCACATAATTGGTTCGTCTATAAACCTGGTTTTGGGACAACGCTTAGTTCGAGTTTTATGCAACGAGTGTAAGGAAGCTAAGTTGGCTACCCCCGAAGAAAGAAGCTTGATAGAGTCAATACTATTAACTCATCCGCAAACTCCGACCATACCTAAAGATTTATATATATTTGAAGCTAAGGGTTGTGATGCTTGTAACCAAACAGGTTTCAGTGGACGAGAGGCTGTTTTTGAAGCCATTCGTATGGACAAAGAAGTAGAAGCCGCAGTCATAGAAGACTCACGTGAACACGTAATATTAGAAGCCGCCGAAAAACAAAACATCCCTACTATGGCCGAAGACGGAATAGATAAAGTGATCAGAGGCATAACGTCTCTTACCGAGCTACAACGTGTTGTAGATTTATTTAACGGACGACACGAACAGAAGTCTGATGAAAAAGAAAACACTGACTCTGACACCACACCAAGTCTAACTTAATTTATTTTTTCATTTCAAGAATAAAAAAACTACCCGGTCAAGGGTGTTTTTTTATTCTGTATGTTATAGTCAAAAACGATTTAAAGAAAAGTCCTTTTTCAGTAGATAACCCTCTAAGCAAAACTTCGCGGACGAAGTGGATACTGTACTAAGGAGAATCACAGCTCACTCATTCAATGATGAGCACCATGAGATCCTCGCAGAGCAGCCTTTTGTTGTTTAGAGGGTTATACACTGAAAATAATAACCAATGCAAAATAATTACACCCTAAGCTGGGTGCTTTTTTATTTTATGGAATATTTAAAATAGATCAGACGGGCAGAAGAAACCTGCCCCAAGAGAACGAATTAGCAATATACTAGCACAGTATACAATTTTGTCAATATTTTATTGACTTTATTACTTCTTCCAGTCTTTTATGGATAAGCTTTCCCCTTCTAAAGTAACATCTATTTTTTGACCTTCTTGCCAGCCCAAATGCCGAATAAATTCAATCGGTAAAGTTACATAGTAACTTTTACCTCCAGCTTTTGATAATTTATGAGTACGGGTTAAATCAATAGTTCTTTTTGTCATATTATTTATTTAAATTATAACATAGGTACGTACTATGGTACGTACCATAGTACGTACCTATTGGATAATACACTTTGCTCAGAACAAGTATCCAGTCAGTATATTTTTGTATACAATAAAGTTATTATGGCAGAAACAACCAGCGACTTCATACGAGACAATTCTGGCAACCTGGACCAAACTCTACGTCCACAAAGCTGGGAGGAATATGTCGGTCAAACAAAAACTAAAGAAAATTTAAGAATCCTCTTAACTGCAGCTAGGCAACGTGGTCACGCGGCTGAGCATATTTTGTTATACGGACCGCCTGGACTAGGTAAAACTACTTTAGCTCACTTAGTCTCTAAGACTCTTGGCACCAATATGCGTACTACCTCAGGACCAGCTATCGAACGAGTTGGTGATCTAGCAGCCATCTTAACTAACCTTTCACCTGGAGATGTACTCTTTATCGATGAAATCCATCGTCTATCTAAAAGTATCGAGGAGGTGCTTTATCCCGCTATGGAATCCGGTGTACTCGATATAATTATCGGCAAAGGTCCCTCTGCTCGAACTGTCCAACTAGAATTACCGCCTTTTACTTTAGTCGCCGCCACTACTCGCATCTCACTTCTATCCTCTCCTTTGCGTTCTCGTTTTTCGGGTGGAACTTTTCGTCTAGAATTTTACAAAGAAGAAGAAATCGCTCACATCCTCGCTCGCTCGGCTAACCTACTTAATATAGAAACCAACAGTCAAATAATGAGTGACATCGCGAAACGTTGTCGAGCTACCCCGCGAACAGCTAATTATCTACTGAAACGTTGTCGAGACTTAGCACAACTTGAAGGTGATGGATTAACTTCTGAGATTGTAGACAGAACTTTTGATCTTTTAGAGATAGACCAGCTCGGACTTAGTTCGCCAGACCGAGCAGTTCTAGAAGTTATCATCAATAAATTTAATGGTGGGCCAGTCGGACTCAACACTATTGCAGCAGCCACTGGTGAGGAGCAATCTACGATAGAGGATGTTATCGAACCCTACCTTATCCGCCAAGGCTTGCTGGAGAGAACTCCTCGGGGACGAATAGCTAGTGCTAGTGCTTATAATCACATACAAAATTTATAATAAAATAAATACAACTTCTAGAGAGACAATTTAAAAAAATTAATTTAAACTAATAATAATATGAGTGGACATAATAAATGGTCAAAAATTAAACACAAAAAAGCCGCGACTGATGCTGCAAAAAGTAAAATCTTTTCTAAGCACTCGGCTATTATTGCAATGGAGTCGCGTAAAGCCGGTGGTGATATAAACTCAGCCGGACTAGCGGCCGCTATTGAAAGAGCTAAAAAAGATTCTATGCCTAAAGATAATATCGATCGAGCGGTGGCCAAAGGATCTGGTGGTGGCGGCAACGCCTTAGAGGAAGTTATGTTTGAGGGTTATGGTCCGGGCGGAGTAGCTATCCTTATTCAAGCGGTAACAGACAACAACAACCGGACTTCCGCCGAAGTACGAAATGTCTTTTCTAAATCAGGATTAGAAATGGGCACCCCGGGTAGTGCTGCTTGGGCTTTTACTAAACAAGATGGTGTCTACATTCCGCAAACACCTATGGAACTGGACGACGCAACTGGTGAAAAATTGGCAGAATTTATCGAGAAGTTAGAAGATCTGGAAGATGTAACTGATGTCTTCACTGGGGCTGATAGTACCGAAGAATAAGTAACTCCTTACACCTTAGTCTGACTAAGGTATAAGAAATAATCTATTTAATTCGTGATATTCTAATTAAATCATGAAAGTTTTAGCAGTTGATCCAGGCTACGACCGGATGGGTGTAGCCGTTATGGAAAAACAAAATGGCAAAGAAATATTGCTATATTCAGTCTGTATCGAAACAAATAAAGAAGCTACCTTGGATGAACGTCTGTATGAATTAGGAAAGGTGGTGCAGACACTACTTAAAAAATATCAACCCACCGTGGTCGGTATCGAGACCTTATTTTTTAACAAAAACATAAAAACCGCTATTGGTGTCGCTCAGGCGAGAGGAGTAGTGATGTTTCTAGCTCAGGAAGCGAAAGCACAGGTTCTTGAACTCAGCCCTCAGCAGATAAAAATAGCTGTGACCGGGTATGGTAAGAGCGATAAAAACGCTGTTATTGATATGGTTAAACGATTAGTGCAGAATGTACCTGAGAATGCCCTTGACGATGAGTACGATGCTATTGCTATTGGTATTACAACACTTGCATACCAACGATGATTTAGATAAAATCTGCGCAACAAACAATGGTTGCAAAGATTTGAAACTTTGTTAAAAATTAGTATAAATAAATCACCAAAGCAAAACGTATGACTTTTTTTACCGATACTATTAATGACGAGGAATTAAACCCAGATGAAGAATCTGACATGGTAGATGATGATGTTAGTTTGGGCGACGATATCCTAGATGAGATATCCAGTGACGATGATACAGATGATGATACTGAAGGTTTTGGACTACTAGATGAATCAGACGACGAGGACGATGATGACGATTCTGATGACAAAGAAGACGAGGACGATCCCGAGCTGGAGGACGATGCTGAGGATATGGATTATGACCGTTTCGATGATGTTGATGAACTCTAAAAACAAAATTTGCTAAAATACCCGCTTCATAGTCAGACTATGAAGCGGGTATTTTAATAATAGTAATCTAACCAAGGCTCAAAATAGCGTAATATTTCTTACCCCGTTTTAATAAAACATCCTGTCCTAAGCTACTGCTATCTAAAACACTATCTGTATCTTCTATTTTATTATTGTTTATCTGAACAGCTCCTTCAGTAATAAAAGTCCTAGCCTCTCTTTTACTGGCAGCTAACTTTGATTCAACTAGAGCATCTACTAAGGTAATTTTATTAGCAACTTTAAAAGCTGGTGCATTTTCTTTCACCATCGAAAGCTCAGCTTCGCTCAAATCAGCAAACTCAACTGTGCCAAATAATGCTTCAGAAGCTTTTATAACCGATTCGGTAACATCTTCTTTATGCACAAACTTGGTAACTTCGGCTGCCAATTTTCTTTGCGCCTGACGTGAACCCGGGTTAGCCGTAAATTCAGCCTCAATGACGGCTATTTCATCTAGAGATAAGAAGGTGAACAGCTTAAGGTAATCAATTACGCTTTCATCAGAGACATTCAACCAAAATTGATAAAATTGATAAGGTGATGTTTTTTCTGCATCAAGCCAAACAGCGTTACCTTCACTTTTACCAAACTTTTTACCAGTTGCTTTATCAACGACCAGAGGAGTTGTCAGAGCATGGACTGTTTTCTGCTCTTTTCTCCTAACTAAATCAACTCCCGCTATAATATTTCCCCATTGGTCAGAGCCACCTACTTGAAGAGTACAACCCTTGTCTCGATATAGAGTTAAATAATCAAATCCTTGAAGCAAGGGATAGGCAAACTCAGTATAAGAAATACCTTGCTCACTCTCCATCCTTGAAGAGATAGCTTCTTTTTTTACTAATTCATTAACAGTGAAGTGTTTACCAATATCACGTAAAAAATCAATTAAGCCAACCTGACACAACCAGTCTGCATTATTCACAAACTCAATTCCGGCCTGTCCTCCAATCAAACGCTCCGCTTGGGATTTAATTTTTTGGACATTCTCCTCTACTTTTTCTGTACTCTGCAATACTCGTTCAGAGTCTGGTTTAGGGTCTCCAATCATACCGGTTCCACCACCCACCAAGAAGATTACTTTATGTCCATTATTGGTTAAGTGTCTTAACAACATCCACATCACCATATTTCCAGCGTGAGCGGAATCAGCTGAAGGGTCTATTCCATGGTAAACAGTCCGCTTATCACCATCCAATACTTCGTCGAGTGATTCCCCCGTGTGTTGACTAATAAATCCTCGTGCTTTTAACTCTTCAGATAGTTTCATAAACATTAATTATGAAATAACTTTACCACAGGATTGCTTTAAGTATAGCTAGACAGACCGTGCTACTATTGTTTTTATAACGACTAACAATATGAAAAATAATATAAAAAGTTGGTTCAAAAAGCACTGGCGAGACACAGCTATAGACGGTCTCATCGGTTTTTTTGTACTAATGATGGTATTAATTGGTGGTTTATTTATTTGGATATCGACTCTTGATATTCCTGATCTTTCCAGCTTCGACCAAAGACGTATTCTCCAATCCACAAAGATCTATGACCGGACAGGGGAAATCTTACTTTATGACCTACACCAGGATGTCCGTCGCACCATAGTTCCTTATGAAGATATCTCCTACCATATTAAGAATGCCACCGTTGCAATTGAAGACGATCAGTTCTATAAGCACTGGGGAGTTGATTTGAAAGCGATTGTTAGAGCGGCTTTAACCAACCTAACCCAAGGTAATTTACTTGGTGGACAAGGTGGTTCTACCATTACGCAACAAGTAGTAAAAAACTCTATTTTAGAGGGTGACAAAAAATTACAACGTAAAATAAAAGAAGCTATCTTAGCTATCCGTTTAGAACAATCCTTAACCAAAGATGAAATTCTTGGTCACTATCTAAATGAATCACCGTACGGTGGAACTATTTATGGGGTGGAGGAAGCTTCCCAATCTTTTTTTGGAAAGCCAGCTAGTGAAGTGAACTTAGCAGAAAGTGCTTATATAGCTGCCCTACCACAAGCTCCAACTTATTTATCACCGTACGGAAATAATCGGGACAAGCTAGATGAGCGAGCCCGTTTAGTTCTTAAAAGAATGCAGATTAATGGTTTCATCAACCAAGAAGAATATGATGAGGCTGTAAATACCGAGGTAGAATTTCAACCGCAAGCAGTTTCTGGAATTAGAGCTCCTCATTTCGTAATGTATATCAGAGAACAACTGGCCCAAATGTACGGAGAAAATGCCTTAGCCGAAAAAGGCCTGCGGGTTATCACTACTTTAGATTGGGAATTACAAAAAGAGGCCGAGGAAATTGTAAAGAGAAAGGCCTTAGAGAACACTGAGAAATACAACGCTAGCAATGCAGGCTTAGTGGCGATTAATCCTCAGGAGGGTGATATTTTAGTGATGGTTGGTTCACGTGATTACTTTGATGAAGAAATAGATGGTAACTATAACGTCGCTCTAGCCTCTCGTCAGCCAGGGTCTTCTATTAAACCAATAGTTTATGCCTCTGCTTTTAGTAAAGGCTATACTCCTAGTACTATCGTATATGACGTAAAGACACAGTTTGGAGCGGTTTGTGAGCCTTGGGATATGACTTCTGCTTCACCTTGTTATTCTCCTAATAACTATAACCATAAATTCAAAGGTCCAACCTCTCTGCGCGAAGCTTTAGCTCAATCTCTAAACATACCGGCTGTAAAAGTTCTTTATTTAACTGGACTACGTGACGCTATTAGATTAGCTGGAGATATGGGAATAACAACTCTAAACGACCCTGATCGATTAGGTTTAACCCTAGTACTTGGAGGAGGTGAGGTAAAGCTTGCTGAACACACTGGAGCTTATGCTGTATTTGCCAATGAGGGGGTCAAGGCTGACAGTAGATCCATCTTAAGAGTAGAAGATACCCAAGGGAACGTTATAGACGAATTTGAGCCAAAACAAAGACGTGTCCTAGATAGACAAGTAGCTCTTCAAATAAGCGATATCCTATCGGATGATGCTGCTCGATCGCCACTTTGGGGATATAACTCGATAGTTAACTTTACCAATCGTGATGTAGCCGTTAAATCAGGTAGTACCAACAACTTACTTGATGCTTGGATAATGGGTTATACACCAAATCTAGCAGTTGGTGTTTGGGTTGGAAATAATGACAACTCAGCTATGGGCGGTGGATTATCTGGTTTAATTGCTACACCTATGTGGCGGGAGTTCATGGATTTTGCTCTCACTAAAACAGAAGCTCAGAGTTTTTCTGAGCCAGATGCTATACCAAGTAACATTAAACCTATCTTAAGAGGTAGTGTCGTTGATGCTAGCACCATTATCAACAATATTAATTTGGGCGACAATGGTTCATTAGACTTCAATGATTTATCATTTGGTATTCACAATATTCTTCACTTTGTTAATAAAAGTGATCCTTTAGGAGATTACCCTAGCAACCCGGCCAATGATCCACAGTATAGGAACTGGGAATACGCTGTCCAAAAGTGGAAAAATGAAAACTTTTCTTCTTTCATTCCACAAATAACAAACACCGTAACTGAAAACGAAGAGTCCGAAAATCAAGACTAAATTAAATTAAAAAACTCTGGAGAATACTCCAGAGTTTTTTAATTTCATAATTATTTAAAGAATGTCTTTTGGTGCGTTATCAACTCCTAACCTCCCTTTCAAGTGATTTAATATATCTTTTTGGTGCAACTTTATTTCTGACTTTAGGACACTAGGTGTATTTAAAATAATAGTTTTATTATGAACATTATATTTAATTTGTGTTTTATTTAAGGATATATCTAAAGTTTCATAAACTACTTCACAAAAAGTATTAATGACTGATCCTTGGGGAGCAATTAAAGTATTTTTATACTTACTAAATAAATCTGATAATTTTTTAATTCCTTCTCCGCGAGCCATAAGATAATAAAGTATTTAGAACCTACTTATTCATCGGCATAACCAAATAACGTAGAGTATTATCATTCACACCACTCATAACCAAAGGTCTACCAATACCAGCAAAATGCATCACCAAACTATCATCAGTAATATAATTTAAAGGTTCTGAAAGATAACGTTGATTAAAACTTAAAGTTAATTCATCACCTTCTGTTTGGGCTTTGATTGATTCAGTAGTATTACCAACATCTCCACTATTAGCTGATACGGTTAGAGAATTATTGGTTATGTTTAGAGTAACTTGTAAAAACTTGTTTAAAAAAATATTTGTTTTTCTGAAGGTATTTTGTAAATCTTGTTTTATTAAAGTGGTATGTGAAGAGTACTCTTTTGGTATTATTTGTTCATAATCAGGGAAAGATCCAGTTGTTAAACGAGAAGTTATATAAAGACCATCTGAAAAGACTAAGGCACATTGATTTTCATTTATCTTTAACTCAACGTCTCCTTCTTCCACATCACAAACTCGAGCTAATTCCAGAGCATTTTTATAAGGAATCATTATAGATTCATCTAAAACAAAACCTTTTTGGGGGACTGTTTTTTCTATTAAACGAAAGGAATCTGTTGCCACAAAAGTTAGAGTGTGTTCTTTTTTTTGATTTATGTAAATACTTCCTAACTCAGGTTTAATAGAGGCTACACTAGCTGCAATAGCAGCTGTTTTAATTCCTAAAGAAAATAAATCTTTCTTAATTGTCTGACCAGTAGTTTTTATCTTAGGGATAGTAGGAAATTCATCATCGGGGATAGTTTTTATACTCGTATTAGAACCATTACTTTCAACCAATAAAACAGAATCTTCTACTTTCAGAGTAACTTCCTTACAATTCAAAAAAGAAATAGTTTGTGTCAAAGTAGTAGCAGGGACGGCAATTTTTCCTGGTGTTTCAATATTAGCTTTAATAGTTGATTCTAAACCAATTTCTAAGTTAGTAGCTCTAATAATTAATTGCCCATCTTTTGCTTCTAAAAGTAAACACTGTAGTACCGGCAAGGTAGCATGTTTAGTACTTATCTTTTGTGCTAATTCCAATTGTTTTAATAATTGGTCTTTGTCGAGAGTGATGTGCATAATTATTTTTTATTCTTCTATTTTACTCCTTATTATTAGGTCTGTGGATCTGTGGAAATCTCAAATCTATGGCTTAGTATATGTTTTATTTTAGTGGTTATTTTTGTGGAAACTGTTAATAGAAGTGGGTAATAACTCGGATAAGTTTGTGTATAGCTGAGAGTTTCTAAAAAAGTGGGTATAACTTCTTTCTAATCCCCAAAGCATTCACAGTTGTCCCTCATTCTACACTAGCTTTACTAACAGAGGAACTTTTGAATTTCCATTACTTATCTACAGCTTTATACACAGCTGTAGATATTAAATAAAACACTTCAGTTAACTGAAGTGTTTTATTTAAGAAGTAATCTTATCTGAGTAATTTCTTCATCAAGTTCTGAGTTACCTTTCAAATCATTTCTTATCTTCTCACAAGAGTGAATAACTGTAGTATGGTCACGGCCCCCTAACTTTTGCCCAATCGCTGGGTAAGAAACTTGAAAATCTTCTCGCAAAATATACATAATAAGTTGCCTTGGTTTAACAATTTCTTTGCGACGGGTTTTTTCATAGATTGAGGCTGGATCAATATCGAAATAACGAGCAACTTTTTCTACTACATCAGATACAGCCAGAGTTTTTCGCGGTCGAGTGCTATTTTTTATGATGGTTTTAACTTCATCTAGAGAAAGAGTACGCCCCATTAACTGAGATTGACACATAATAGTATTAAGTGCCCCTTCCAATTCCCTAATATTACCTTCAATAGTATTTGCTAAGTGGTCAACTACTTCTTCAGATAGACTTAAGCTATTTTGGGCTGCTTTAGCTCGTAAAATAGCGGCTCGTGATTCCATATCAGGAGCTGGAATATCAACAATCATACCCTGGCTAAAGCGAGATCGTAGTCTGTCCTCTAAGCCAGAAAGTAAAGCTGGATGAAGATCACTAGAAAAAACAATTTGTTTATTACAATCGTGTAAAGCGTTAAATAAGTGGAATAATTCTTCTTGAGTTTTCTCTTTATTAGCTAAAAATTGAATATCATCCATTATCAGAACGTCATATTGGCGATATTTATCTTTAAAATTATTAGCCGTACCGTTTTGTAGAGAATTGAAATAATCTACTGTAAAACGTTCGCTGGTAACATAAAAAACTTTTTTGCCAGCTTTTTTAAGTTGGTTACCAACAGCTTGAATAAGATGAGTTTTACCGTGACCAGTTTTTCCGTAGATAAAGAGTGGGTTATAAGCAATCCCTGGTTTCTCACTAACAGTTTTAGCAGCAGTGTGGGCTAAGGCATTGAAAGGACCTATGACAAATGTACCAAAAGTATATTTTGGGTTTAAGTTGTCATTTTTGTTTATGTAATATTCTTCTAAAGGTAAAGAAGCATTAACTGTTTGGGTGCGGCTATTGCTTTGCTTTTTGTCATTACGTTGTACTACTGTATATTCGATGCTGCGAACATGAGGGGTTAATTCTCGGAGGGTTTTTAACACTAGAGTTTGGAATTTATCCTGTAACCAGTCACGAACAAAAACACTAGGTACCCCAAGAGTGATGGTCCCATCTTCCAGAGAAACAATGTAAGTGTCTTTAAACCAAGTTTTGAAGTTGGCTGGAGTAATTGATAGTTCAATATTGACTAAGGCGTCATCCCACAATTTTTTTACATCTACTTGTTCAGTGTGGACAATATTGTTTGTAGATAGATGTGATTGTGTATTCATAACAAAGACTTAGTCAATTTAAGTAGTGAAAGCATTATACCCTCCCCACCGAAACTGTAAACTTTTTGTGGATAAAACCAAAAGAAACCGCCCGATTTTTTTTGCAACCCCAGTCATCTGTGTATAAGTTGTGTATAACTTTTTAAATATTATTTCTTCTGCTCTCCCTCCTTAATTTAGCTAAGGTAATTAAGACTGATTTTAATGGCTTGAAAAATACTGTGTGTAGTGTATAGTTGTGGCCACTAAACATTCAATATGGTAAAAAGAACTTATCAGCCGAGCCAAAAGAAACGTATGACCACTCATGGTTTCTTAGCGCGAACGGCCTCAAAAACAGGAATAAAGATTCTACGTAATCGACGTCGTAAGGGTCGTGTTTCACTAGCGGTTAAAAAATCAAAATAGTCGGTTAAGAAAAGAGCAACGACACTTAGAAGGTGTCGTTGCTCTTTTCTTTTACTCCGTTTAAACTTAAACTAATAAAAATGTTTAGAAAAAAGCAAAGACTTACTACCTCAGAATTTGATTACTTCTTTAAAAAAGGTAAACGTTTTCACTCCCCTGCTATACAAATAATCTATACTCCACAAGCTGACTTTAAAGCGGCTGTTGTGGTTGGTAAGAAAGTCTACAAGCAAGCTGTTAAACGTAATCTATTGCGCCGTAGACTCTATAGTCAGTTATTTAATTTTCAAAAGGAACACTCACTAACTGGTGTTTATTTGGTGCTAGTTAAACCAGCGGCTAAAAATTTAACAAAAAAAGAAATCAATAATGATCTAGTGACAGTTCTTGGTAATATAAAATAAAACCATGACCAGAACATAAAATAAACTTAACTTTGTCGTTGTTTCAAGCTACAATAACTGACGTTTAATACTTAGCTAATTTATATGTTTAATTCCATCTGGCACAACGTCTTCTTTGATCCGATTTATAATGGTTTAGTTTTTTTCATTGATGTAGTGCCAGGGGGAGATGTTGGTCTTTCTATCATTTTGATAACTATTTTGGTAAAGCTAATTTTGTTGCCGCTTTCTATTAAGGCGACAAAAACACAAATGGTTATGCGTGAGCTAGAACCAAAACTCAAAGAAATTAAGGACAGGATTAAGGACAAACAAGAACAATCTAAGGCGATGTTAGAGCTTTATCGTACGAATAACGTTAATCCGTTTGCCAGTATCCTTCAGCTTTTTATTCAGATACCAGTTATTATAGCCCTCTACCTATCTGTTTCTCGGGGTGGTGGATTTCCGTTACCAGATATTAATATCGAGATTCTTTACTCTTTTGTTACTGCTCCCGAAACAGTCTCAATGTTCTTCCTTGGTTTTATAGATATTGCTGCTAAGAGTCTCCCGTTAGCAGCCCTAGCTGGTATTACTCAGTTTATTCACGCTAAGATATCTCTTCCTAAACCAGAGCCAAAGAAAGAGGGTGAAAAACCAGATCTTAAAGGAGACTTCGCTCGTAGTATGCACGTGCAAATGCGCTATGTTATGCCAGCCATAATCTTTGTAGTGGCTTATACTATTTCAGCTTCAATTGCTCTGTACTTCACAGTCAGTAACCTCATGGCCATCGCTCAAGAATTCGTAGTGCGAAGGCATCGTAATAATTAATTTACACAAGCTCTGTAATACGATCCTCCTTGTACTATTTCTCCACCAATAGCTGAGCAATATGCTTCCTGTTGTGATTCAGCACCAGCATTAGAACGGGTCTGGAGAAGGTCTTGTTGGACAACAAAAAGGACGTTGTTAGCACCAGTCTGTTCTTTAATTAAATTAATATCTACATCTTTTGGCTCATAAGGTGCCACATATTCCCTAAATTGCTCTGTTAAAATTTGTTTTTCATTATCCGCTAAGCTTGGCGGTATTAATTCGAGAGCCTCTTCGGTATTTACAACACTCCCTAGTGTAGCCTGGTCACCTCCTCTACATGTCATCGAACCATCTACACTAGTAACAATTTTTCCGGAACCGCAGCTTTCAATGAACTGATGAACTCTAGTAGCGGATAGCGATTGATAATCGTACAAGACCGGGTTACCTAAGGAGTCATTTCCCCTAATTCCTGCTGCTCCATAGTAATCTTTTTCTTGGCACTCTTTACTTCGAGAGTAAGTATCACAATATTCCCCCAAATCACCGGAGTATTCTCTTTCGGTATAAATAGCTTCTTTGAAGATATTAAAATCAGTTAGGTTGGGGTTGATGGTGTTAAGGATAAGAACAGCAGAGAGTACAATTAATAATCCGATAACAGCTCCCCAGATATCTTTTTTAGCGTCGCTTTTGCTCGGGACAACATCAGAGAGTATGTACTTCATACCAGCGAGAATGATTTTTACTACCGCTAGGAGAGCTGCTAAGCTAATAGCTAATGTGTAAAGGGCGTTTATATAGCCTGATATATCTGAACTTTCCACAGTAGGCATGCCTTCTACCAGCGGAGTGTAGGTTATTGCCAAGGTTGGTAAAGGAAAAATAATCGCCAAAAGAGTCAGAGTTAAAAGTACTGAGCTTAATATAAAATGCTTATCTAGATGTCGAATTTCCATAAAGTATTATCAAGTTTATTAGAGAAAAGTAAGAGAGTGTCATCACCCGTAATCATAAGATCTTTCACATCAATCGGTCTACCACTAACTGCCTCTAAATCACTAAGTAGGACAGCTTGATTTTGCTGGACTGATACCTGCCACAAATAATCTGAAGTTGATATTTTGCCCTGATACCATTTGGTGATATCGAAACTGGTTGGGATGATTGGGTTAGCGCACCACATCTGGGTTAGGTTAGTTTTATTATAAAAAGCACATTTTTCTGGTACCAAAACAATCGGTGAATCATACTCTGTACCACTGCTAATGCTTTTAAACTTAGTTTGGTAAGAACCATTTTGTTGATAACTATAGCCTAGAAATTGACTGTTATTTTCAACAGTTAGACTGTAGCCATGAATATCAGTTGCTTCATAACTCCCGGCTTTTATTTTGTATAGGTAGCCTGGTAACTCAGCGGTCGGTTTATTGTATAGATAGGTTTCATTGTCCTCTTGCCAGAGCACTTTAACAGCCAGGAAAGGAACTACAAATTCTTGTCGTAACTTTCCAGCTACAAAATCGTAGGTGTAGCCAAGCAGGTTATCTTCAGACTCCACCGTGTATTTAACACTGTGATTATTAGGTAAATGAATATTATTTGCATTAGGAATTATATTTTCACCAGTTATTTTGTTATTAACAGTATCAATTAAGCCGACAAAAGTATTTCTTTCATAACCAGTAACAGCTGTTAAAGCAACCGCTTGTCCATCGGGTGAAAATACTGCTTGTCTGACTTTAGGAAAAGTATTTTGACTAATCACCTTTTCTTCACCGGTATTTAAATCTATGTCGAAAATATAACCAGTTCCCTGTTCTACGTAACGGACAATGGTTGGAGTGGAAGTGCTAGCTTTGATAGCTATGAAACCGGCTACGGCCTTGGTGGTGAGCTGTTGCAAGCCCTCAGCGACATTTACCGTATGTTCTGTCTTTACTTCAATAGGGACCATTTCAGGAATAGTTTCCTGCATAGCTGGTGCAAAACCAAGATTGGTAAAAATATCATTAGTTTCATCAGGGGCACCAAAAAATAGCAAATATAACCAAACGGTGAATATAAGTAATATGGTGATTGCACCAATCGTTATGATTATCGTTCTTTTCACCATCCCATTATACAATGGACGACTTACCTATTAACTGTCTTGTATACAGCTAACTTATAATCTTAAAAACTTATACTCAGATCACCTTTAACTCCTTGCAATAATTGATTGAGATTACGGATGTGGAATCGTAACTTAACAGCCCCAGCATCGGTTTTTTTCTGCAAAGTTAGATATTGGGGATCTTGGCTCTGATTAGATATTTTCCTGTTATTAAGTGTCCATTCGATTAACGGTTGACTAGAAAAAATATTTTTGTCCATATAATATGGTTCTGCTCGTAGTGTTACTTCGTCACTGGTTAGATAGTAACTATTATTGATGGCTATTTGAGAAGCTCCTCGTAACGGATTTTCTTCATAAAAAACAACTTCTGGTTTGTGAAGAGGTAGAACAACTGATTTTCTAGCGACTGTAACTCCATTTTTGTTTATAACATCAACAGTAATAATCTGTTCTAAACCTTGTCCTACTTCTATTTCTGCTACTTGCTTGCCTTTAACAGGACCACCAAAAAGTACCTGATTGTCGTGTTTCCAAGCATAGGTGAAATCTTTAGCAGCGGTACTTTCGCCTGTGTAAGGAGTAGCTATTACCCTAATTGTACTGCCAATAGTCGGCAAAGCTCGTCCTTGATAAAAAGATGGCACTAAAGTATTTGCTTCAATAACCACATCTACTCGAGCTGGTTTCAGTAAGATAGTTTTCGTTAAGGTTTTTCCTGATGGCATTGTCGCAACAACTTTTATTTCAGTCGCCTGCCCAATCGCTTTGGTATTTAGCTTAAAGTTGTATTGGTTTTTGACGTTAGTATTTTCTTGACCATCTATAAACCAATTTATAGTTGCTCCTACCGTGTCGTAGGCATAAGCATCCAGCTCAACAGTGACCTCGGAGTTTGGTTCTGGTATTGCGGGGCTTGTTTTAATAGAAAAATTTTGATCAATAGCAACTCCTTGAGCTTGGAGACTGCTAAAAGGTAATAAAAAGAACCAAAAAAATGTAAGAGCAAATAATTTCTTCATAGCTTTAGATTAACACGAAGGTGTTACATTCTGTTTAAAAAATGTTTAAAACCAAACTAAATAGAGGACTTAATTATCGCCCGGGTATAATGAAACCACAAAAATCCAGCCAAAAATCCACGGAATAAATTGGAATATACCAGAAAAATAACCAATTATAGCCAATAAGAAAAAGCCAATTTTTAAAGCTGAGTGTTTACCGAATAACCAATGTACTCCAGAAAGTGAGTACATAATAGCGGCCGCAAACATAAATACCAAAGCCAGTCCGGCATTAAGCATACTAAGACCAGCTCCTGCTCCTAACAGAGCATCATAACTGAGTTTAGAAATATCAATACCAACCAATGACAGTACATAGTTTGCCCCGGCTAAAGGGGCTGTGAGTGCTTTGAGTATAACTGAAGAATCGGCAGTGGCAGAAACAGCTTCCATAGAAGCAGCAAGTAGTAAAAAAACCATAGAGGCAACGAATAAAGGTAATTGCACCATCAGGTACCAGGTGAAAGTTGGAGCCCCGATAGCCATACTGGTTCTGGTAGCCTTAATTTTTAGGGCTACATCACTAATGAGAGAAACACTGTCTTTTGCAAATGGTATAGGATGATTTAAGTATTTTGAAGACTGTTGATCGTTAGCATCCGCACCCTGCTGGGGATTACCTTTTTGAACTCGCTGACGTCTTTTTTTTAATTGTTCGGCTGTGTAATCTTCGGCATATTGATCTGGGTCACCAAAAGGCTTGTAGCTGTTTTGGTTGTGACGTGGACTACTGACACTTTCCACTCCCTCTCCGACTACTTTCTTTGCTGAAGCCATATTTATTTATCTGGTTGTATTTGCTTGAGTTCAGCTCGAGCTTTCTGAATTTGTAGAATCTGAGAAGGGTCTGAGGTAATAATTTGGTCTTCTGTATAAGAAGCAATCACCTTAATAGCCACGTGTTTTAGTCCAGCAAAAAATATTCCCTCACCCACTGCTGATTCTAAAAGTAAGAACTTCTCTTCGTCGGTTAATTGGAAAGTATTTTGAATATTATCTATAGCAGTCGGTGACTGTTTCATTAAAAACTGAAGACTGGAGTTTGTAATCATGGGTTCTCCATAAGGTGAGCGTAAAAAGTCATCAACGTCTTGAGTGATGGTAGCTAATCCTAGGTAATATTTTCGTCCACGTTTAGCGAGCATAAAGAGGAAGGAAGCGGTATCCTCACTTTTCATCATCCACCAAGCTTCGTCTATCACCAACAATCTTTTTTGTAAGCGGCGACGGATCATTCCCCAGATATGGTGCGTGATGATGTACATCGCAATAGTTTTTAGTTCGTCTTCCATATCACGCAAGGAAAAGACCACAAAACGTTGGTTGATGTCGACGTTGGTTGGGCGATTCATAAAACCAGACCAAGTTCCAGAAGTATATTTCTGTAACCTAGAAATTAGAGAAGAGCTACCTTCCATACCGGCTAGCACCATTTCAAAATCAGATAATAAAGGCGGCTCTAATTCGCTGTAATCAGCGTTACCACTAATGTCCTTTAGCGCATAAGTTTCACGAATGGCTTGGTCGACTAAGGTTTCCTCCTCAGCAGATAGGCCGCCCAGCATCAGTCTGAACAAACCAATCGTTTCTATAATATGTGAGCGTAAAACATCTTCAGGGTCCTCGTCTGGTTGCGGAACAGGTAAATCAAAAGGATTGATATTATGGTCTGAGGAAAGTGAAATATCAAAAAACCGACCACCAGTTGCTTCGGCTAGGTACTCGTACTCTCTTTCCGGATCTATCACTATTACTTCGGTATCAAACATTAAAGACCGAAGGATTTCTAATTTTGTGGCGTATGATTTACCAGCTCCAGAGGTGGCAAAGGTTACTGAGTTGTAGTTGGTTAATTGGAAACGATCAAATAACACCAAGCTAGAGTTGTGACGGTTAATTCCGTAGAGAATACCAGTGTCAGAGGTAAGGTCAAAAGAAGTAAAGGGGAAAAAACTAGACAAAGGTGATGAATTAAATTTGTTATGAATCATTAATTCATCATTACAAAATGGCAGCACGCTACGAATCCCCTGCTCTTGTTGGAAGAGAGCAGGTTTAAGATAAATCAAACGAGAATCTAGAATCCCTCTAAGTTCACTTTCTGTTTTATCAAGCATCTTTTCATTATCACCATAGATAGTGATATAAAGACCAACATCAAATAATTTTTCTTCGGCCTGTTGGAGCTTGTCACGTAAATCTTCAAGGTTGCGAAAGGCAGCCTCGAGTTGAGGGTCACGAACCATACCTTTATCAGAGCGCATATTTATCTGACTCTCTACCTCAGCTACTTTTTTCTGAAACTTCTTTAGGGTATCCGCCGTATTAATCGGGTGAATAATAATAGATATATCTAGTTCTTTCTCTAAGTTAAGAATTGGCTCTAACCAGCCTTCGTGAAGATAACGAGGATAAGAAACGGTAAAAAGAGTTCGAGCGTAAGTACCGTTGATGTTTATATTACGGGGTGTGACTTCTACACCAGAGGGAGCTATTACATCCTCAAGGGTCATTAAGGCATTGTCCGGTAGAGTAAAATCTGACTCGTTGCTCTCCTTCTCGCTAGTCCCGCCTAATTTATTTATGGCTTGCTTTCTTAAGTTATCTAATATACCCATAATTATTTATATTTAGGTGCTGTTGGTATGTTATCACCAGGGTTAAAAATATGATAATAGAGTTCTACCAACTCTTCGTTTTTTAGAGCCACTGTCTTTACACCTATTCTATTTAACCCCTGTTCTACCAAAGTCATACGTTGTTCCAACTGAGTGCGGTGTTCTTGAAATTTATGACTATCTATCTGGAGCTCTTTCTTCCCTCCTAAAATTGAACCCAGATTAGCTTTAAGGTTTATTTCGGTAGGAGTATAAGGCACTACCACAAAAAAGTTTTTAGTCATCACCTCTACCTCGTCAGTGAAAGCCTGGATAAAACCCATGTATTCACGTAACTGGATACGCATTAAATCATTGTGCTGCTCGGGAATTCTCTTCTCCAGTTTTTCCATATAAGGTCGTATATCAAGTCTTCTTGACTGGACATAAAATTGGACAGAAAAATCTATAGTGTTGAGAAAAGACTGAAAATGAGAAAGAATAGCTGCTTGCTCGTCACCTGATTTCAAAGCAAAGTTGATAGAAGAAGCCAAAAGAACCCCGTTCATACGGCCATCTTTTAGGATTACTACATTATCCTTAACATCCCTTATGGGCACAAAATTCTGAGTTGTTTTTTGAGTTTGAGTTTTCATTCTTAAACAAAATTACCACCTAGTTGTTTATATTGTCTCACAATTATCTACACCCGTCTTCCATGCGCCTGAGTAAGTCGTTATGTGACAATATCGATATTTAGATATCCTTTTGTAAGGCCTCCAACTCTAATTTTTTAGATATAGAATGTAGATTATTATCAGGATCAGGTGTTGTATAAATGGCCTTACTAGCCAGGGCGGGAGCTTTATCGCGATAGACAGTGTCTCTTTTGCTGCGCCAATGATATGTTTGGCCACTTCTATAAAATCTAAAAATAGATTCTAAAAAAACTGAAAAAGGTTGATTATTGACTGGATAAAAAGCCAGAGCCAAACCCAATCCTCCAATTGGTATGCCGATAATAATAAAAACAAATAAAGGAGTTATTAAAAAGATAACAGCGGCTAACCCGACACCACCTGCTAAGTAGACAAATTGTCGCCAAGTAAAAGGCCCGAAAATCTTATCCTCTATTTCAATAAATTGTGGTACTTCAAAACGCATAACTTCATTATATAAGAGATTACTAATAACCTTAAGACTGATAAGGGATAAACACGTTCTACCAAAACCTAGGACTTACGATGTCCTAGGTTTTGAGTTTGTTCTTATTCTTCGCTTACTGGTCTGATTGGTATTTTTGTACTAGTCGGTATTTCGTTTGTCGGTTTGGCAGGACTAGAGTCTTCTTCCGATGAGATAATGTCTTCATCATATTTGGGCATGTCTGTTACTGGTTTGGGGTTTCTATTTAATAGGTCTTCTTGCGGTCTAGCCTGTATGATGGGTTCATCGTTGTCAGGACTGGCTGATAGAGGGTTTTGTGTTCGGTAGGCACCATAGCCATGAATACGATCGATATCGCCCTGCATAGTTCGCAGTGGTGTCACTGGGGTAATATCATCAGACTCGTTAGTCACAACTTCTCGTTCTGTTTTGGTAGAAAAATCATCAGCTAATTGTTTCACTTCTGCCTTACTAGCATTGTTCAGTGCTTGCTCCCTCTCTATCACGGGTGTTAGAAATTCTATAAATTCTGCAGTCATACGATGGGCCTGATCAGCCCCGACTAATAACTTTTCTTGAAACAAGCGTGGTAAGTCGGTGGTTTTATAAAAACCAAGAATACAGTCACCGATTATTTCAATGGCTAATTTTTCAGAAAAATTCATCGCGAAAGTATTGCCCAGCTTGGTTATGATTTCTCCCGGCCGACTACTCGTGTAGAGTTCTCGTATCTTGGTTGGTGACTGACGGTAAATTTCTATTCTGTTTTGTTCATTTATTTCCATATTTAGAATCTTTGTCCAGCACTATTTTTGTTAAACCACTCGTTCCACTCCTTACCTTCTGGAGTGTCACTCGGGTAACGCATTTTAATTAACTCTTTTATTTTAGCCCTATCATCTCCTGTCATTCCCGGGTTGTCTATAATATGAGTTAGAACATTTTTGTTAAGATATAAACTAGAGGCACCACTTAACAAGATATCTTTAGGTAGTTTTGATCTCTCAATATCGCTTTTAAAGCGATTGTATATTGTTTCAGCACCAGCGGGTGTAGCAAGGGTTTCTTTTAATTGTGCTTCCCGAGCTTGTTTTAAGTTAGCTTTTTCCGATGGTGTTAAATCTTTCCAGTCTTCGATTTGTTTGGCAGATAAATATTCAGCATGCTTTATAACTTCCTCTAATCCGATGGCTCCTAATTCCGATGCGGCTGCTTTGTGTATGGTATTTTGCAGGTTGGCTGTCGGACTCTTGTTCTCACTATACATTCTTCCTAACCTTTCAATGGTTTGAGTTGATCGGTTAGAATCTATAGTTGATTTAGTACCAACATCTATTTCTTTATCGTCATTAATGGCTTTGAGTTGGGAGTCTGTTAATTCTCCAGCTATTGAGCTAATAAGAGTAGCACCGTCCCCATCATTTTTTAAGGTATTAGTTATAGTAGTTGGATGAGTTTCTCTTAAGACCCTCTCTAGTTCCGCTGTTGCTTTAGCTGCTTTTTGAGCATCGTCACTGTTTTTGTGCTCATTGTAATTTTTAACTGCGGCTTTTAAAGTATTACTTTGTGCACCGCTAGCCTCTAAAGCCTGTCTCTCTCCCGCCCACTTCTGCTGTGAACTGTAGGATCGTGAGCCACCAAAAGTGCTGCCAGCCATCTTATCACCGGCTTTGATTCTAGCTTGAGTATCGAAGGTTCCTAAAGTTGCTCTGCTCATCCATTTATTCCTGGCCCGACCCGCTGCGGTACCTTCATTTTGTTTTGTTCTCTCGGCTAGTTTATTACCTACCCACCCAACTGTTCTGCGGCCAACAGCACTCTGCATATTACCCCGAATATTCTTTTGAATACCATCCATAAATTTTATTGTTGAGCCAGCACCTACCGCTCCCATTTGTTTAGCTACCAATAACGAAGCGATGAGCATAGCAGCAGCAAAAGCGAAGACTAAAACAACATAAAAAGTATCAATATCCATCTTGGAGGTTTCTTGTAGGACCTCACCTAGACTATCACCTACCCTCTGGTTGATACGAAAGCGCTCTATTGCAATATAGGATATATAGAGCATAAAGAGATAAGCGGGAGCTAAGAAAGCTTGAGAAAGAAAACCTGTCCACCACTTGGTAGAATACTGAGCAAATTTTGGCAGTATCCAACCGAGAAACATTACCGGCGAAAAAATCATATACATTATCAAGATAACGAAACGTGCTAAGAGTAAGAAGGCACCAGTCGCAAAAACAAACATAACGATAAGGAGGAAAATCATAGTCATAAAACTGAAAACTATACCACCGGTGAAGGTAAAGTTTTCAAAATTAGAAGCGGTAAGGAAAGAAACCACTCCCAAGGCCTGCATAAAAGCGCCGGATATGCCAGTTTCAACAGTTTCAGGATCGATCTGAGAAACATCACCAAATAAAATAAATACCTGCACGGCTACGGTATTAGTGAAGTCGATGATTGCTTTAGTGATAAAAAGACTGAAGTTGATTAGGAAAGCGGCACCGATGATGCTGACCAAAGCTTTTCTAGTACTAGAATCATTGGAGTCTAAAATAGTTTTAATACCAATAAAAACGAGACCAAAGATGAACAAAATATTCATGGCGTCCCGAATAACCTTCCAAAGGTTGTTGATAGCAAAACCCAGCCCGCTTGTATTGTTAATTAGATTACCCATATCTACCACTAGGTAGGTAATAGTGAGATTGAGCAGCATTCCGGCCAGCCCAGCCAAGGCCGCTGGTATAGAAACTAGCAATACGTTGATAGCTTCCAGAAAAAGCGTTGCTAAAAAACCGTTTTTCTCTTGAGCTGCCACTAAGTTCCAAGAGAAAAAGAAAAATAGTAAGGATAAAACCAAAGTAAAGCTTAACCAAAGAAACTGTCTTTTTTCTAGTTTGATAAAATTAAACATAATAATATTGACTAACAACCCGCATTTCGGAGAGCAGTTCGCCACGTGGTTAGATCGTCTTCTAACTCTAAATCGATATACAACTTAACATCGGCTACATCAGTGTTGGTGTGTAGTAGTCCACTTTCATTTAGTCTTTGGTACTGACTAATAACATCTTGTTTGATTCTGATATCTGAATTTTTAGTGAATGATTCTTTTAAGCCGTTAAGAATACTGATGGCATTTTGGGCAACATTAATACCATTTTCGGTAGTCGACATTTTATTGGTTAGGCTGCTTGGTAGGTTGCTTAATGTACAACTACTGTTTGAGCTACTGGCTGTTGAGGTACCGCTAGCAAAATTTTGTGAGTTAAGTAAGTTGGTTAAATTTTCAGCTACTATGTTTTGGTAAGTGAGGTAAGTCGTTTCGGTCTTTATGGTTTTGTCCATTTGTTCGAGAATCCAGGTCATATTTTCAGCCTGTAGTTTATCTTCTTCCTCGGCTACCGCATCTAAAAATGATGCATTGCCAGTAATACCGTATCTATTGTCTGAGTATTGACTATTGCCACCAAGTCCAAGTAGACCATAAGCTCCAGTAAAAGCTTTGTTGGCCAGTTGGGAAAAGAGAGCGTTAAAGACTTCGTTTATTTCATCGGCCGCAATTAGCTCATCTTGACCAGCTCGCAGAGCATCATTGATTGAGTTGGCGATTACTGAGCCTGGAGTACCAATAACACAATTAGGTTTGGCTCCAGAAGCTTTCTCCGCCACATCACAAATTTCGAGACTAAGAAAGCCATTACCAAAATTTAATTTAGCCATCTCTTCTCCCTCAGCATTGGCTATCCGAGCATACATCTCAGCCTGACTATTTAAGAAGGCTTTAGTTGGATTACTTTCTTCACTTAAAGCTAGTTCCATCCAGCCAGCCCACCCTCCAGCAGAAAAATCATTGTCTAAAAATCCTTCTACATTATCAACCACCTGGCTTAAGGTACATTGCGGTTGGTAGTTGCCAGGCCGACTCTTATTATATTGAACAGCAAGAGCTATTTTAATATCTAATTTGAAAGGACTACAGAGAAAATCCAGGGCCGTGTCATTATAAATAAAGTCACCAGCTGTTTCGTCCGCAACACTGAGTAAAAAACCACTGAGATCTGTTACAAAAGCTGGCGCCCCTTGAAAGCCTGAGTTTATCCAGTTAATGGTACTGCGTACTACGGCATGGAGAAATACTTTAGCCGCCGAGTAGGCTAATCTGTCTAAAATATTTTCCTTGTAAACCAATGCTTCTAGACTAAGAGCAGAGGCGGCAGTGCTGATTTGGTTCAAGGTTTGAGCAACAACGGATTTGATCGTAGTGGGTGAAGTGTCCCCTACTACCACGACCGCATTACCACCGAGTATACCGGCTTCAACTTTGGGAGTAAAAAAATAATTAGTAGGAATAGCTAATATAGAAACCAATAACAGGATAGCTATTTTTTGCGAAAATGATTTGCGGTTTTTTTGTTTAAACTTCATCATGATTATGGGTTGACTATCAGTTCATAAGCTGGCTCAGACAGAGAGAACGTTATGCCGCTTAAAACCACTTTCTTTTGTAGGTTTAATAGTACAACATACATAGCGGTAACATCCTCCTCGTATCTTTTTAGTCTAATGACAGCTTTTAGTGGGTCACTAAAAGCTAGCTTCATAGCGTCTATGTCATTATAAACTGCTTTGTAGACATTTATTATATCTAGGTGTTCTTTTTTATAAGAAGAAGGTACCGGTAGTAGCAGTGTACGGCTAAGTATATCATCGTACATAGAGATAATTGGATCTAAATCATCCAGTCGTTTCTCATCTTCCTTGGTGTAGGCTTGCTTGAGAATTTCCAGTTCACTTAATGAATCAGCCGGCACAGTATTGTCCAAAATAATCTGAGCTACTTGGTTAGTATATTTGCGTATAGCAGCATCACTATTATCATTAGAGATGTTAAGGTCTTTTTCTTGGTAGAGTTCATCAACGGCAAACTGCGCCATTTGCTCTGTAGCTCGATTGGCTAATTCTTCTGGAGTATTACCAAATTCTCCATAATTGCGTGCCAGCACCATATCTTGCAGGAAGGCCGTAGAAAATTCATCGGTTAGAGTCTCAGGCCGATAAACAGTATCTGTTTTTTCTAAAATAATAGGCTCGGTTTTATTAAGAGCTTCTTGCCAGTCTGGAATACCATCTTGATTTTTATCAGAAACGGCGATTACCTCTCGGGGTTTAGTCTCAGTTGGAGTTGCTACCAGTTCCCCACTCAGTTTAGAGGGTTGTTGGCTGATGCGCAGGAATAAGGTAAGGCTAAGTAGGGCCAGACCAACTAAAAACGCCCCAATGATTTTCATTCGTGCATCATCCATATATAGGTACAGTATAACAGTTACTTTTTAATGCTTTATAAGCTGTTTAAAAAGCTGTGGTTAACTGTGGTAAAACCCTAATAGTACCTGAGTATAAGTTGTGGATTAGGAGTGAGTACTCAGCTGCTTTGCCAATTCCAGCCATATTTTAAGTGGAACATCTTCAGCTCGTACATCCTTATTCATATTAAGAGTGGAAAAGATGTTGATAAGTAGCTGCCGGTCATATTTTTTGGCTAGGTTACCTAGTAATTGCTTACGTTTTTGGCCAAAACCAGTATGAAGTAATGAAAAAAAGAATTTTTCGTCTAGATTTTGAAAAAAATTACGGTTTATGTTGTGAATAGCGATGATACCTGAGTCGACGGCGGGTGGAGGCACGAAATGTCCTCGTCCAACAGATTTAACAAACTTCCCTTCTCCATAAGCCTGGACTGAGAGTGATAATAAAGACTCTTTACTACCTTTAGCTAGACTGCTGGTGGCACGCTTAGCCACCTCTTTTTGGAGAAGAAAAACTATATCTATCGGTTGATTGGTAGCTTCCAGAAAAAGACGTAATAACATTCCTGATAAATAGTAAGGAATGTTGGCTACCACTTTATAAGCTTGGTTTTTAATGTCAGAAATAGTTTCCAAATCTAACTCTCTAACATCAGTATGAAAAATAATAAGTTTCTTGTTATTTATTTCTTCAATAAATTCTTGTTCTAGTTGGAGGATAGCTCTTTGGTCAGCTTCAATAGCTATGACTTTGGCACCACTTTCCAATATTTCTTTGGTAAGGATGCCAACTCCTGGTCCAATTTCTAATACTACGTCTGTTGATTTTAGATTAGCTGCTGCGCACATCCACTTGGGTACTACATCACTGGTAAGAAAATGTTGCCCGAGACTTTTTTTGTGTTGGAATTTTTCCGCTGGCGAAGACATATTTAAACTAGACTACTATTATCTAATCTAAAAAGATAGTTCTCTCAAAACCAGAATCTCCACGGTCAGGATCATCTTTACTTTCAATATAATCACTATCTATATCTTGAATAAAGGAAGATGGGACATTTACTTTTTGACTACCAAAAATAGTTCTCATATGGGCGTAAGAAAGAAAAACTTTTTTCTCGGCCCGGGTTAAGGCCACATAAAAAAGACGACGTTCTTCCTCATGATCAACCCCCTTAGCGTCTAGTCGCTCGTGGGGAAATAAACCTTCTTCTAAGCCAGTGATAAAAACATAAGGAAATTCCAGACCCTTAGCGGCGTGGACTGTCATCAGTCGAACAGCATCTTTCTCCTCCTTACTCTGTAGTTCATCCTGATCACTTTGCAGGGCAGCGTTATCAAGAAGAGCCTCTACCGCATCTTCAGGATCTAGCTCATCGTAGCGAGTAGCTAGAGAAACTAATTCTTGCAAGTTTTCCAAGCGTGAAAGATCTTCTTCAGTACCACTTTTTTTATAGTCTGCCTCAATACCTGTACGTTGCATAATGAATTTTAGAGTTTTAGAAATAGACTCAGTCCGAGCATGGTCAGCAATATCCATCATCATTTGATCAAAACGTTCAACTTTCTCTAAAGTAGCTCCCTTGAGGTCAGATTTTTTACCCTCTAAAATCTTTAAGAGAGTCACCTTACCTATCCCGCGACTGGGGGTATTAATAACCCGCGTAAGGTCAGAAGTGCTGCCAGGATGAAGAGCTAAACGTAAGTAAGATAAGACATCCTTGTTCTCTTTTCGCTCGAAGAATTTCGTACCTAGTAGTTGATAAGGAACTTCAAAATTTATAAAAGCTTCTTCTAAAGCACGAGATTGAAAGTTAGTACGATAAAGAATAGCTATGTCAGAAGGAGACGCTCCTTCTGATAATAGAGATTTTATAGTCATCACTACATATTCTGCTTCATCAGATCCAGTCATGGCTGCAAATAATGAAATCAAATCACCCTCAGCATTTTTAGTAAAAACATTTTTATCGACTCGGTTGGTGTTCTTCTTTATAATGTCATTACTAGCCGCAATAATAGTTTGCGTTGATCGGTAATTTTCTTCTAGAAAAATAGTTTCGGCTGCTGGAAAATTTTTTTCAAATTGCAGAACATTCTTTATATCAGCTCCCCGCCAACTGTAGATGTTTTGATCAACATCCCCTACCACGCATAGATTATGAGCCTCTCCGGCTAAGAGTTTAACAATTTCAAATTGAACTCGGTTGGTATCTTGATATTCATCAACATGGATATACAAAAACCTTTTTTGTAATTTCTCTAAAATAGGAGGATGGGCTTTTAACAAGTTGAGAGTTTTTAACAGAAGATCATCAAAGTCTAAGGCAGCTTCAGCTGTTAAAGTTTTTTCATAATGTTCCCAGACTTCAGCTGTCACGCGTTCAGGGTATGAGCTAGCAGAATCCAAAAAATCCAGACGTGACATAGCATCTCCTTTAGCCCGGGAAATTCTCGATAAAATATTTCGCGGTTCAAATTGTTTAGGGCTGTAGCCAGCAGCTTCTAAACCTTTTTTGACAGCCTTAACGCTATCAGATCGGTCATAGATAGTGAAATGCCTTGGTAGATTCAATTCACGGTGGAATTCCCGCAGTAAGCGGACCCCGAGTGAGTGAAAAGTGGTGACAGTGGGTTGAGAATCAAGAGAAGCTCTAGCACTACCAGCATTTTCGGCTATTAAAGTTGTGACCCGCTCACGCATCTCGTTGGCTGCTTTGTTGGTAAAAGTAACCGCTAGAATGTTATTAGGGGCTATCCCCTTATTGATAATCTCGACAATTCGGTGGGTAATAACTCTCGTCTTACCAGAACCAGCGCCGGCTAGCACTAATAATGGACCCTCAGTCTTTTGGACTGCTTTTTTTTGTGGTTCATTTAATCCGTCAAAGTGGGCCATAGATAAAATATTATAACTTCGCTGCTACATGCTAGCGTATAGACATATATATGTATAGTGATAAACAATATGCAATATTATAATATGATGTCAATATCTAAAAAAGACATATTTTAAGCCCCATTACAGCTATTTCCTGAGTACACTGGAAAAGTGGAGTTCGTCAATTGACCCTGCCTTCTCCTCTAGTAGAATATTGTCTATTAGAGCTTCACGCTCTTTTTGTTTTGACTGATTTACTGTACACGGATGCAAACTAGGCGGTGAGTCCATAAAAAGTAGCTTATTAAACAAACAACACAAGATTCCGATCCCTCAAGTACCAAGCGCGAACAACTTCGCGCGATCGAGAAAACATACAGACCCAGATTTGGTTTTAAGACTTCTTTTTTACTAGAATCTTTTTCCATATTTATAATTCTCATCCTACCTCTGTCAGTACAGGCGGGTTTTTTTTCGACTTTATTAAGCAGTTTAAGCGAAGAAGCTAAAGCAGCCGAACAAAAAGAGACGATAGATTACTCTGCCCAGGGAGTGTCTCTTCTGAGTGCTGGACTTAACCCAGATGCGCAAGCAATTGGTGGTGGAGAGGTTTATGTAGAAGAAGGAGCTCTAATCTCTACCGGTCCCGTTGGTGAGGATGAAATTGCCACTTCACCTTATCATAACGGTGAAATTAGTATTTATATTGTGCAAGAGGGTGATACTGTCTCACAGATAGCTGAAATGTATGGAGTGACAGGTAATACTATTCGTTGGGCCAACGATCTTTTTGATAGAACTATTCAGGCTGGTGATTCTTTGGTCATTTTACCTATAGTTGGTGTTAAGCACGAGGTTGAGAAGGGTGAAAGTCTCAGTAAGATAGTAGCTAAGTACGAAGGAGATTTAGAAGAGGTGCTAGCTTACAATAATTTAAGTTCGCCTGAGAGTATTGCTGTTGGTGATACCATTATTATTCCTGGTGGTGAAATGCACAAACAAGCAAAAGTGACTGTGGCTACTCCAACCAAAACTTCTGGTGGAGGTGCACAAACAAGCTTTGTTCATCCAGCTCCTGGAGCAATTAAGACTCAAGGTATTCATGGTTATAATGCGGTTGACCTAGCCAGCAATAACAATACTCCAATTAGGGCAGCGGCTGCTGGAGAAGTAATTGTTTCTAAAAGTAGTGGCTGGAACGGTGGTTATGGTCAGTACATTGTGATCAAACATAGCAATGGTACTCAGACTCTTTATGCTCACTTGAGCCAGAATAATGTTGGAGTCGGTGCTTGGGTAAACGCTGGTGAAAATATTGGTGTAATGGGTAGTTCAGGAAAATCAACAGGTCAACACCTACACTTTGAAGTACGAGGAACTAAGAATCCTTTCTAGTTACAGCTTAATTCGGTATTGTAAGGCTTCGTAAAGGTGACCGGGTTCGATATTAGCTTTTTGGTCCAGATCAGCAATGGTTTGGGCTACTTTTATTAAACGATGATAACTACGAGGTGACAGGTTTAATTTAGCAGAAGAGGTTTTTAATATTTTTTCAACCTCTGGTGTTAAGGCAATAGTTGATTCTATGTCTCGAGCAGACATTTCAGCGTTGGTAGTCACACCAAAATTTTTTAGACGCTCAGCCATTAATTTACGAGCCGCTAATATTTGCTTTCTTGCCTCCTGTGTTTCCTCCTCATTATTTGGAGAGCTCGTCAAAGTCTCGTAGTCAACATGAGGTACTTCTAGCCAGAGATCAATACGGTCAAGGATTGGTCCAGATATTTTACCTTTATAAGTATCCATCATTGCTCCAGCATAATCAGTGGTTCCATCCTCGCTACCCCGATACGGATTCATAGCGGCAATAAGAATAAAATCAGCTGGGAAAAGAGCTGTCCCCTGCACTCTCGTAATTGATACTACTCGATCTTCAAGCGGTTGACGCAGGGCATCAATTGACCGCCTTTCAAACTCTGGAAATTCATCAACAAATAATACTCCTTTGTGAGCTAGAGTGACCTCACCTGGTTTAGGATGAGTACCACCACCAACCAGTGAAGTATAAGAGGCGGTATGGTGGGGAGATCGAAAGGGTGGTTGCGAGGTGACAGTACCAGAAAGTTCTCCGGCGATGGAATGAATACTCGTGACAGCTAACGCTTCCTCTCGGGATAATGGTGGCAGGATGCCTTGAAAGGCTCGAGCCAGCATGGTTTTACCAGTGCCTGGTGGACCAACCATAATTACATTATGACGACCAGCGGCTGCAATCAGCAATCCTCTCTTGGCACTTTCCTGGCCTTTGATATCCTCTAACCTAATCAGACTATCAGTCCAGGTTTCAATGATTTCCGTCAGAGGTTGTTGAGTTAGGTTTTTATAATGTTCACTTTTCTTATCTAGGTGATCAACGACTTCCCTTAGAGTTTGAGCTGGATAAATAATTATTCCATCCACCAGGGCAGCTTCTTCAGCATTGTCTTGAGGCACGATTACTTCAGTGAAACCGTTTTTCTTGGCTGTTTCTATGATTGGTAGGACACCCTTCACACCCCGCAGCTTACCGTCTAAGGAAAGTTCACCCACTAAAATCCTTCTTGTATTGTCGGCTGATATTTCTTCTGCAGCCAAAAGATAAGCTATGGCAATAGGCAGATCAAATAAAGGCCCTTCCTTCTTTAGGTCAGCTGGAGCCAGAGAAATTATTACTTTATGGTTTTTACTTTTTGGTGAAGGGAAACCAGAATTTTTAATAGCTGAACTCACTCTATCTTTTGCTTCTTCTACTGCCTTACCGGCCAAACCGACAATTGAAAAAGAATGTAAGCCCCGACTAAGGTCGGCTTCGATAGTCACAATAGAGCCTCCAGTAACACTGCCTTGAGCTGTGTGTACTAGAGAGACCGCCATGGTTTAAGTTATTCGTAGGTTATCCTCTTCTGCTAAATGTTTTATACAAGTTCGTGCGGCTGGATTTGCTGCCAGGCGATCTTCCTCTATTTGCTGACCACATATCTCGCAGGTGCCGAAAGTACCTTTTTCAATTTTCTGTAAAGCCCTTTTGACATTATTTAATCTAGTCTCTAAAAGATCTAATGTGCCACGGATAGCTTGCCATTCTTCGCTGCGATCTCCTAGGTCGTTAGCGTCTGGTTCTGTGTCACTCGGTTCATCTGGTACTGGTATCCAGTCTTGTCTGACTCTTTGATTTTGTACTCCGAGTGATTGTAGTTCTGTTATTAGATTATTTGAAATTTCTTCTAGTTCAACTTTGTATTTAGTGTTGTCTTTCATACGCTGTAAATTATTTTTTAGTAAGCTTATCTAATTTGGGAAGTTCAGCAACGTCTGTAACGATATTAATTCTACCGTTCTTACTTACAGTATATATGATTTGAGCCTGTCCTTTTTCATCATACAAAGCACGGGCACTTTTAACAGCTTGTTGATTGTACATAATATCTACAAAGGAATTTTTATTAGAATTTCCAAACAGAGGTGATAAATCATTACTGATAGTTTTTTCCCAAGCCAACATACCGGCAAAAGCAGAATCAAAATTTGCTGTATTCAAGAGAATGAAAGGCTTGTTTGTATCGGTGAAACCAAAGGTGGTTTCCTTTAATGAGCGATTTAAGAGGTCAGTATTTTCTTTGTCCAGAATGATTTGCCCAGCATTAAGACTAGGTACCATTTCCCCCGCTTGATTTTTGAATTGTATTATGTGGAGCTGTCCATTATTTTGTCGAGCAGCAGCAATACTGAAGACCAGTTCTTTTTGGTTGGTAGAAAAATTAACAGCGGTGGTAGGTTCAGTATAGGTTCTTTCTTTAGCCGGTACTTCTGCGGTTAGTTTTTCTTGGTTACGATTTACTAGTATTAGAAGACTCGATGTAATACCAATTATACAAATCAAAATAAAAACTATTACAACCGAGTATATTGGGATGTTGCTTATAGATGATTTTATAATTCCCAGTCTGTCTCTCCAGGTTATGGTGTAAGCTTTTTCTGGAACATCTTCTGTAATGTCAGAAAGTGTAGTTTCTGTTAGAGCATCTATTTCCTGCTCTACCTGATTTGTGTTATCTGCTATTGCTTGTTCTACCTCTTCGGTTACTGGTATGGTCGCTACTTTAGGCTCAGACGGAGGAAGATTTTCTTTTTGTGTAACATTACTGTTAGCCAAAGTTGTAGGCTTACTAGCCGGCTCTTCAGTCGTGATATCTTGTTCTCCTATTGTGTAACTCCACTTCGGTTCGGGAATGTCCTCCTTGTCGGTGATAACTATTGTTGGAGAATCCTGACCACGTTCTACTAGTTTTAATTTTTCTGCTACATCATCATAGTCAGCTTGAGGCACACGCTTGCTTTGCTCCGCTGCTTCATTGATGATGTTGGCTCTTGTCTCTGGTTTGGCCATCGTCAATTTTGCTTTTTGGGCTTCCTCTATATCTGCCTTAGTATCACCAGCCCAATCTTTAGTAGCTCTGAAAATTGATGGCAGTAAACGATGTCGCTGAATTTTTTTGTCTTGAATAATTGTGCCAGTATCAGAATCGACATCATAAGTATCCTCATCCCCCAATATTTCAGTTCGGGAGAAAACCGGTATTTGTTCAACTTCACTGATAAGAGTTTGGGTTGGTATATTTATTTTCTTAGGGCCTGTTGTTTGGTCCGATTTAATTTGCGAAACATCGTTAAGAGAGTCACTGGAAAGATAGTCTTCGGCTGAACGGGTGGAGGTTTGTCTTTGGTATGGCCGAGTAAAATTTTCTTTATTTGATGGAGCGTCAGTGGTTTCTGATGACGTGTCATTTTTAGGCTTTGATACTTCTGTTGAATTACTTTCATTACCCACAGGTAAAACAACTTTGTTATCATTTGCAGTCTCTCCGCGTACTGCTTTTATATCACCAGCAAAGGTCCGCACCATTGCCTTTTTGTCGGGCTTACTTAAATCCATTATTCAAATAGTATGGCATGTTTTCTTCAGCTTTATAAGTTCGTTATAGACAAGCGGGGGCTGGCTTTTAAAAGCCAGCCCCCGCTTGTCAGATAGTAAACTTGAATTCTATTTAGGTTCTAATCCTTTTCTTTTAGCAAAATCAGGATCAATTTGTTTAATTGATAATCCAATCTTACCCTCATCTACTTTGGAGACCACAGCTTCCACCTCTTCACCGACAGCTAGCACCTGATCTACTTTATCAATTCTAAAAGGAGCTATCTCTGAGATATGTATCAGACCTTCGTTCTGCTCATCTATCTTAGCGAAAGCCCCAAAGTCCGCCAGCCTAGTAATTGTAGCTGTAACTTTTTCTCCCACAGTGTAGATTTTAGTGAGGGCTTTAATTTTTTCAGCAGCGATAGAAGCGACGCCACCCCGACCAGTTATGTAAACCGTCCCATCGTCTTCAATAGAAATCTCATCAACACCAGTTTTGTCCTTGATATCATTAATTGTTTTTCCGCCAGAACCAATGACTAAACCGATTTGCTCCGGCATTATCTTTAGAGTAATAATTTCAGGGGCGCGTGGTGAGATACTTGTTCGAGGTTTATCAATTTCTTGATTCATTGTTTCTAGAATAGTAAGTCTTGCTAGACGAGCTTTCTCGAGAGCTTCTTTAAGAATGTGAATTGGAATCCCCTCTACTTTTACATCCATTTGGATTGCCGTGACACCTTCAGAAGTTCCAGCTACTTTAAAATCCATATCACCATGTTCATCCTCAGGACCTTGAATGTCAGTTAGTAGTCGATATTGATCTCCCATTATCATTACCCCAGAGGCAATACCGGCTACTGGTCTAGAGATGGGTACTCCTCCGTCCATCAAAGCCAAAGAAGAACCACACACAGAAGCCATTGAGCTTGAACCATTGGAGGCCATTGTTTCACTAACTAAACGGATTGTATAAGGAAAATTATTTTTATCAGGAATAACTGGGAAGATAGCTTTTTCTGCTAATGCCCCATGTCCAATCATGCGTCGGTTGAAGCCCCCAACTCGACCAGATTCTCCTACTGAAAAAGGTGGGAAGTTATAATGGTGCAGGAATTGTTTTTTGGTATTACTGGTCTCGATAGTGTCTATTAGCTGAGCAGACTCTGGACCCGCTAATGTCAGTGCAGTAAAGACGTGGGTGCCACCACGGTAGAAGATTCCTGAACCGTGTAACATAGGTGACACTTTTCCGGCTTGAGCATATAGTTCTCTAACGGTATCAAAATCTCTACCATCGGGTCTCTTATTGTCATGAATAGCTCCGCGGTGAATTTCTTCATCGACTTTTTCCTCAAAGTAATCAGCGGCGGTTGTAATGTCGACATCAACCAGTTCTGCTACCGCTGCCATAAATTCATCTTTTAGTGCGTATAAGTGAGACTTACCAGACTGGTTGGAGAATAATACCTCGCTAAGTTTTCCCTGGTACTCGGAAGAAAAGAGTGTCACGATTTCTTCCGGCACCTGGGGTGAGGAATACTGAATCTTTTCTTTACCAATGTCTGCCACGATTTCCTTCTGCCAAGCCTCTAGTTTGTTATGTACTTTAATGCTTGCCTCAAGGACATCTATTATGTCGGTCTCCCCAGACTCATAAGCAGCTGTTTCAATCATATTTATGTTTCCGTCTTTGCCGCAGGATAAAATTTCTAGAGATAATTTATTTTCAATCCGTTCGAAGTAAGTTGGATTGATAATAACCTCACCTGTTTCTTTAGAGCGACCTATTCGGACGGCTCCGACTGGTCCGTGCCACGGAATGTCAGACACCGCTAAGGCTAAAGAAGACCCAATAATTCCTAAGACATCAGGATCGTCTTCTCCCATCGCTAAAACTGTGACAACTATCTGGATGTCTCGACGGATAGTCTGATTAAAGAGAGGTCTTATTGTACGATCGATGGCACGCGCAGATAAAACTGCTTCTTCGCTTGGTCTGCCTTCTCGTCGGATAAAGCGACTCCCTAGTATTTCCCCGGCGGCATAAAATTTTTCTTCAAATTCAACTGACAGTGGAAAGTAATGAATGTTACTATCTCGATTATTCATAACAGCAGTTACCAGGATGGCTGTGTCACCCATACGCATAATAACTGAACCGTTGGCTTGATCAGTTAGGTCTGTAAAATCTGCGGCAATAGTTTTGCCAGCAATCTCAATTTCAAATGTTTTTCTTTTCATTGTTTTTCTTTAGAGATCTACAAGTTGCAGATTGCGACACTTAAGGAAAGTGGTAACCTGAAGACTTGAAGACCTCATATATTTATTTTTAATAAGTTAACGATACAATGAAGGGCCGAAAACACAAAATGTTTTCGGCCCGCCGTCTCAATCCCAACCTGTCGGGTTGTCAAAATCACCTCTCTGCCGCACCTCGTAATCGTAGCCGGATACCAGTGTACCCATGAGCCAGTGAAAGCAGTAGATGATTTTGTTCAGGAACAAATAAAATTTGAACTCGAGACGATCTTTTTCTGGTGGTTCTATCAGCATCCCTCTCTCCTCCAGCTGTGACTGTAATCAATATATATAAGTATAAAATTTACACAAGCAAAAAACACTCCAGGCGACTGGAGTGTTTTTTTTTGCGAGCAATATTTGTTTATAGATCGTCTGTATCTGTCCCTACTACTTTTTTAATCTGGTTTTTCAGAGAGACATTTTTCTTGGTCGCTTTTTTTCGAGCTGGTCGGTAGCCAATTAGAAATTGGGCCGGATCTTCATCAAGATCTAAAAAATCATCGACTACTGTTTTAAGTCCGCTTGACGCACTGCGACCAAAAGTGACAGCTTCGACTTGGCAACCAAGACTTTTTACATACTCGACACAAGGAATAAAATCTCCGTCACCAGTTACTAAAACAACAGCGTCTACTTTGTGGGCTGCCTTGATGGCATCGACTGCCATGCCAACGTCCCAGTCTGCTTTTTTAGCTCCACCATAAAAAATTTGGAGGTCTTTAGTTTTTATTTCAATACCAGCTTTCTCTAAAGCTTCAAAGAATGGTTGCTCTTCCCCACTCTCAGTATTTACTACATAGGCAACAGCACGAATTAATTTGCGGTTACCGAGAGCTACTTTCAATACGTTGGCAAAGTTTACTTTTGCTTTGTATAAATTTTTTGCACTATGATAAAGATTTTGTGTATCAATGATGATAGCTACCCTTTGCTCAGGGTGTTTTGTTACTGACATAATAATTATTATTTAGTTAGTCTGCAGCACAATATAATGTATAAAAATTTGTGTGCTTGTCTTATTTATTAAATGACCCTTCGCAGATTGTATCATGGGTGCTGGAACAAATCGGCCGGTGCGTAAGCACCGGCCGATTACTACTCCAACTTATTTTTTAAGTCCCAACTTTTTGATAAGTCCTAGGTAGGATTTCTCATCTTTTCGTTGTAGGTATTTTAAGTGTTTACGACGGTTAGCTACCATTTGTAGTAGACCACGACGTGAGTGAAAATCTTTCTTGTTCTTCTTAAGGTGTTTCGCAAGCTCATCAATTTGACGGGTCAACAACGCAACTTGTGATTCTGGAGAACCAGTATCAGAGTCATGCCGTTTAACGTCTTTAATGGCGTTGGTCTTTTTTTGTTTGCTAAGCATAAATGAATTAAAAATATCCTGTTACCTTTAAGATACAATTCATACATATATATGTATGAATAAGGCAATTAGAATTTTGTGAGTAACCTGCGAAGGTTGACAACACTATAGCACAAATCACCTTATTTTTCAACCCCAAAGCAGATATTTTCTGATTTAGCTAAGATTTCTGCTTTTTCGTCACTATTTTCAGGAAAAGATACTAATTATTAGTAATTCTGATCTTCAGATTGTTTTTCAAACATTAAATAATGTAGGTACGTACCTAAGATTCTAAAAAAACAGCGGTGGTTAATTCCACCGCTGTTTTCAGTGTACTTTATTTGGCTGTTGAGTATTGTTTTATTACTGCCATAGTTCCGGCTAGATTTTTTGGCCATTCAGTAGAATTGTATGTTTTTAACTCTACGGTTACAGCTGGAATACCAATTGAAGCCAACCAACCCTCCGCATCTCCAGTAATCGGGTAAGCGTCGAATTTCTCCACTTCACCGTAACCGGCGGATCCTGCGTAGGTCTTCATTAAGGTTATAGTATCTGCTAGTATTCCCTCCTCGCATTCACTGCCATAAACGTTATCAGCCTGTGAGTGCCAAAATACAACGGCAGTGGGTTCATTTTTAGCTACAAAATCACGTAAAGCTATAGTTTCTGGCTCGGAAAAGGCGGCTGTTCCCGCACTAACCTCTTCCCCCCTCCAGGTACTCGTGGCTGTCCACTTGCAAGCAAAGTTACGATTCAGGTCAACTTTATTGGCATTAAAACGTGCCGCCGCAACTCTTTGCTCAGTATCTTTCACATTGCTTAGAGAAAACTTCCCGTCGATACCAGTCACTGTGAATATCCCGTCGGGGTTCAGGTTAGGGATGATGCTGATTTTGATATCTGCAGGTATAAGTTCGGGGTTGTTAGTCAGGTAATCTATCATTTGGTAGGCCAACAGAGCACTATTCCATTCGTAGCCACCATGGATACCACCCACAAATAACAGATGCTTCTCTCCGTTACCAAAACTAGTAACAGATATGTCACGACCAATGACTGATCGTCCAATAACTTCACTAGTGACATTGTTTACTACAGTTTCCTCTGCCCTTTCTTCTTGCTCAGAATCTAGTTCGAGCTTGTCTGGCTTAGCTAAGTTGGTAATACTCCAATAACCAACAGCCGAGATAACTAAGACTGATACAAGCGTTCCAATAATAAATAGTTTTTTATTCATTATTTAGAGTACATATTTAGGACAGCTTCGAAACCTGCTTTGTTCCTACTCCACTCAGTGTTTTTATGGTCAGTTAGTAAGACACTAATTGCTGGTATTCCTTGTTTAGCAATCCAGTTCACCATATCCCCGGTAATAGCGTAGGCATCAAACTCTGCTTCTCTCGGATAGCCAGAGGCAGTGGCGTAAGCTTTGGCTAGAGCTACAGATTCTTGACTTGGTTCTCCCCCGCAAGCTGAAGGATAAACTTTTCCTTCGGCACTAAACCAAACTACTACAGCAGTTGGCTTGTTCGTTTCTATATAATTTTTCATAGCTACAGCCTCTGATTCTGAGAAAGCGGCACTACCTCCGCTGACTGTTTTGTTTTGCCAAACTGCACTTTCTTTCCATTCGCAAGCAAAGTTACGGTTTAGGTCTACATTATTAGAGTTAAAACGAGCTGTAGTCAGAACGTCAGTTTTGGCTGATATGTCACTGGCTGTAAATATTCCATCTTTTCCTGTAGCCAAGCTAAGTCCATCTTGGTTTAGGTTAGGAATAATAGTGACTGTAATATTTTCCGGAAGATTAGAAATGTCGGCTACGTATTTATCTAATTCATAGGCCAACAGAGCAGTGTTCCAAGAATAGCCTCCGTGAATACCACCAACGAAAAGAAGTTCCTTTTCACCGTTACCATAATGATATGCAATTATGTCTTTTCCGCTAGCCGATTTTCCGATGACTTCTTTGGCCGGTCTTTCTTTATCAGTATCGTCTGTTGGCTCTTTTGTCTCGTCGGACATATCTCCATTTTGTTCATCTATGTTTTGATCATTTTTATCCTGATCATTTTGGTCTGCCTGATAATCAGAACGATTATTATTGGTTAAATAATAAATAGTTCCACCCACCAGGATGATTACAGCTAAAATGGCAATTAAATATTTCATTTTTTTGACTCAAGCTGTTATTAATTTGCAGCTTGGTTAAATTACATTGAGACGACTATCTTAATAATGACTATCATCCCGCAATTACGATTTAACTAAATCGGGATTTATACATATAATTGTATGCTTTTTCTTGCACTATGCAAAATTAATTAAAATTAAGGGTTAAAATAATAAAAAAGAACAACGTGATGACGTTGTTCCTCTCCCCTACTCTTAGAAATTTGTTCAAGTATGGGCTACTTAGAAGTAAATTCTAAGTAGCCACGCACACAGCAGAACTGCTTATCAGTTTGCATGGATTCCCCCTTCTCCACGACCTTGTAGGTCTGAGGGTCTTTATCCTGACAACAATTCCCCGAATACTTGAAGTTGTGTTCTGTCTTGGTTGGTACACTTCCCATGACGCTGTCCCTCCTAATTCAGGTCGTCAATTATTACGCGAGCATAATAATTAAAATACTTCACAGAGTCAACGTTTTTTGTGTGGAACGGTACATATATATGTAGACCTCTGTGCAGATTGTGTTCTATAAATAAGTAATTTTAGATTTATGCAGTTTAAATGATAAACTGATAAAGATGAAAATATTTTCGTGGAACGTTAACGGCATTAGGGCTGTAGAAAAAAATGGCTTATTTAAGCCATTTATAGACAAACATCAACCAGACATATTGTGTATACAAGAAACTAAGGTCCATGATGGTTTGGTGGCTGATTATTTTGTGGAACACTACCCGGACTATGAGCAATATTGGCATGGGGCCGAAAGAAAAGGCTATTCAGGTACGGCTGTTTTCACTAAGATACCGCCACAAGATGTACTATTAGGGCTACCTGAAGCCATAAAAAAGAAATATAAGCTAACAGATGAATACGGGGATACGACTAAAGAAGGTCGTGTTACTACTTTAGAATTTAACGATTTTTATGTATCTACTGTCTATACCCCCAATGCTAAGGAGGATTTGTCCCGTATAGCTATGCGGCAACAGTGGGATCCTGCTTATTTAGAGTATATGGAACAATTAGAAAGTAAGAAACCGGTGATTTTCTGTGGTGATTTTAACGTGGCACATACTGAACTTGATCTAGCTCGACCGAAACAGAATGATGGAAAAAAAGGTTTTACCAAAGAGGAAAGGGCTGGTCTCAATGCCATGATAGAAACAGGCTTTATTGACAGCTTAAGATATTTTGAACCCGATACACCAGAATTGTATACTTGGTGGAGTCATTGGGGTGGAGCCCGGGAACGAAACGTTGGTTGGCGGATCGATTATGTAATGCTCTCTCCTGAATTATTACCACTGTTAAAAAAAGCTAAAATCTATCCAGAAGTTATGGGTAGTGATCACTGTCCAGTGGCAGTAGAAATTTCTCTTCCCCAGTAACTACTTATTTAAGGGTCTGAAGATTGCTTTAAGACCTATATTTACAACAACACGATTCTGAAATATGTCTAGTTACGATACTTTACTTCTCATAATACGGCTTATTTGAGCCATTATAACTAATTTTAAAATAGGATGTCCTTTATAAAGGACATCCTATTTTAATATTACATAGTTATGCACAGGTTCTGTCCTTTACAATAAATTCTAAAAGACATAGTATATGTGGGAGCCCAGAAAGGGCGGGCGGAACAAGAGGGTTCCCCTAAAGAGTTCATTCCACAAGCACTTTAGAGAAAGTACTATACTTTCTCGCAGTTGTAACTACCTCCTACAACTAACATAAACATAACATCCCACCCTCGTCAGTCTCTTATAGTGATGAGTTGCAATGAGTCCAGGACCACGGTCCCTTACTCCTTGCAGCTCGCCATTATATATAAGTTAATCTTATGAGCTGACACAAAATGAGCCCACTTTGGAAATCTCAGTCGAGATGACCACTGCGACATAAGTCGTAATCGGCTCGCAACCTACATAGAGCACGGACTCCGGTAGCCAATCGTCAACACCACCGATTAGCTCCCGAATTCCGTGCTCTTTTTATTTTCTATAGTATTAAATTGAAGCTTTTTTTAGAGAAAAATAGTTATCCCCAAAACTAGACAAAAGACGCCCGTTTAGGCGTCTTTTGTCGTCTTTAATAGCTTTATATATTAATTTGTCCGTTCTTAACGGTCAAAAAAACTATAATAATTGCATTTCTTTAGTAATAGCTTCATATAATCGACCCCTTGTGTCGTTATTTTACACCTTATGTTCTTTAGCGATGGCTTTTAGGGCGGCTGCTTCCTCAGCTGCCTGTTTTTCTTTGCCTGCCTCAGCTAATTTTTTGAGATCTTCCTCAGGTAGCTTTATTAATTCAATAACTCTAGATTCTAGATACTTTTCGTCATTCTTAGCAGTATCCTCAAGCACTTCTTCTAGAAGTGTATGCAGTATATATCCCAGTCTTTTACCAGGCTTTTCCCCAGTGATATCCATAATCTTATCCCCATCTATTTTCAACATTTTTACAGATATTGGGTCTCTAAGAGCTTGATCCACCATAGCTTTGTATTTTCTAAAGCGAAAAGGTTGCTCCTTAGGACGACCAGTACCAATTCGATCACAAACTCGTAGGTTCAGTAGGTCGTCAATGTGCTCCCGTCCTATCCTTGTGATAGTACGACGAACAGCAGCTAGTGTGATTTCGTCTGGATCGGCAAAAAACATGTGCCAGCGCACCAGATTTACGACATTTTCAGTAAATTCTTTAGGCATTTTCAATCTTTGCAATATTTTCTTAGTCATTTTGGCACCCACTACCTCATGGCCAAAAAATGTATAAAGTTTATTTTTACCGCCGGTTCTTCTGGTGGCTGGTTTTGCAATGTCGTGTAGCAAAGCTGCGTAACGTAATTCTGTTGAAAATCCCTTATCGGCGGCCGCCTGACAAGTCCGAAGCAGGTGTTCATAGACGTCAAAAGCGTGAATACCACCCTGCTCACAACCAATACCTTCTTTAAGTTCTGGGATAATGTAGTCCAACAAGCCTAATTTTTCTAAAAAGACGATTCCTTGCATAGGGACAGAAGAATCTATAATTTTGCTAAATTCTTCTGCTATACGCTCGATAGAAATACGGCTTAAAAGCTGACTATTTTTGGTGATAGCGACCATAGTTTCAGCTTCAATCGCAAAATTTAGCTCGGTCGCCAAACGAACTGCTCTAATCATCCGTAGCGCGTCTTCAGAAAATCTGTCTCCCGGATCCCCTACTGTTTTTAGTCGTTTTTTCTTGATATCATCAATGCCGGAGAATAAATCAACTAATTCATTATTGGTTAGCCTGTAAGCAATGGCATTAACGGTAAAATCTCGTCTTTTTAAATCTTCTTCGAGCGAAACTCCGAATTCTACCTTGTCTGGTCTACGTGAATCTGAGTAACCGCTCTCTGTTCGGTAAGGTGTCACCTCGACTATTTCTAAAGTTTCATCAGTTGTTTCTTCATTTTTGACTCCAACTGTACCGTAATCATTATTTAAATAACTCTCAGGAAATAGGTTTTGTATTTCTTCTGGAGTGGCATTAGTAGTCAGATCCCAATCCTTAGGGGTTTTTCCGATTAATAAATCTCGTACACAACCCCCTATTAAATAGGCTTCAAAACCAGCTTTCTCTAAAGTGTTCGAAATTTGTTGCACTTCCAGCGGTACATCTTGCCTTGTTATCATTGCGCTAATTGTAGCAAAGTTTATAAGATATTTTCAGTTTTTGCCGAAGTATAAATGCAGTTTTAGAAAACTTGTTTACAGGAGCTGTACAGGTTGTCACTATTTTTCCTACGTCAAAATAGTTGGCACAGCAATAATAGCGTCCTTATTTTGTTGTAGTATTACAGGGACTCGATTCTTACAGAATCTGTACACCTTTTGGATATATTCTTTCGCAAAGCTCAGAATCTATCGCAAAAGCTCTTCGAGTCCCAGCCTAAAATACAAAACACCGGCACAAGGCCGGTATTTTGTATTTCAGGTGCACCCGGAGGGACTCGAACATTACATGTTCAGTATCCGTTGTCTCGATTTTTCATTCTTCAAAATCGCTGACAACGGCTTCGAGTCTCGCCACGCTTTGCTAACGCAAAGCTGCGACCTCCGAGTGCAGTCGAAAACCGCCCTTTTGAGGCGGTTTTCTTTGTGCACCCGGAGGGACTCGAACCCCCAACGACTGATCCGAAGTCAGTTATGATATCCATTTCACTACGGGTGCAGGTGGTCAACATCATACTTTAGTGCTCGCAAATTGCAATATATTAAACGAATATAGCTTTGGTTCATTACGAACTTAATTAAGTTGTGTGTATTGAGTAATAAATTATGTTATATAGTATATAATATACACAAACTATGGTTCGGAATGAAGAAAAATATCAACAAGCAGTAGAATTCCGTAAGCGGGGCTTCACGTATTCTGAGATTGCTAAAATCTGTGACGTATCCAAGTCTACTGTCAGTAGTTGGCTATCTGGTCAGAGATTCTCTCAGACAATCACCAAAGAGAATAAAACCCGGGCTGTTAGAGATAATAAGAAGCGTTTACAACTCCTCAATAAAGCCCGTTTAATAGAAAGAAAAAGTCGTTATTTGGAAAACGAACGCTTGGCAGAGACAGAATTCAAACATTATAAAAAGGACGCTCTATTTGTCGCTGGTTTAATCCTTTATTCAACTAACGGTGATATCTCTGATCCTTCTCGTATTAGGCTAACCACGAACAAATTTGAGGCTCACAGAGTGTTCATAAAGTTTTGTGTAGAGTACCTGGGAGTTAAAAAATCAGATATTACCTTTTGGTTGTTGCTTAGTGGCAAAACTCCCCTTGAGACGACGCTGCGCTGGTGGTCTAAAAAAATTGGTCTCTCCCCTATTCAGTTTGGAAAAACCCAGTTTGTTAACCCTAAAGCAAAATCAACTCACGGAGGCACCGGGAATACGATTATCGGTAGTAAGATTATGAAGTTAAAATTGCTCAGGTGGATAGAAATGATAAATCAGGAATTATGATAGTGAATCACCGTGTTATACTGATACTGTATATATGAGAACAGATAAGGAAGATGCTTTTGAGTTAAGAAGACAAGGTAAAAGCTACAAGGAGATTCATAATAAACTTGGTATGTCAGTCAGTACATTATCAAACTGGTTTAAAGGAGTAGATTTTTCGGAAGATATAAAACGGTCCTTAGTTGAACAAAACTATGTAAATGGGAGGAAACATTTAGAATTTCTAAACAAAGTTCGAGGGGACTTACTAGAGGCTTATTATCAACAGGCAAAAAAAGAGGCAGTTTGTGATCTAGAGAAAAATATCCATAATCCTCTATTCGTATCAGCTATTGCAGCATACTGGGGCGAAGGTGATAAGGCTAGTAAAAATCACATCAGAATAACAAATACTGACCCTCAAATGCTGCAGCTGTTCCTAAAGTTTTTATTGCAGATTTGTAAGATAGATAAGGCTCGTATATCGATAGCATTATTTTTATATGAAGACTTAGATGAGGAAGTATGTAAAAGATATTGGTCAAAAAATCTTGGTTTTAACAAATATCATAAAACTCAAATCTTACCTAGCAGACATAAATCGAAGAAGTTGCCATATGGAACGGCCACAGTCGTACTGACAGACTCGTATTTAAAAAAGAAAATGATTGTTTGGATTGACCAATTACCTAAAATGGTATTAAATATGGTACCGAAAAGATAGTTGCGGCTATAGTTTAGTGGTAGAACGCCACGTTGCCAACGTGAAGATGAGGGTTCGATTCCCTCTAGCCGCACCAAGTATATCGTTGAGTTTGTGACGTCAGAAGATGCTTTTGCAAAATAAAAAGACACAAGAATGTTACACGTATAACATTTGTTAAATTCCCCACTATATTTCTACTGTTTCTCGTGTAACATTAACTATAATTTCTCTTAAAAAGGTTCTATCTTGTTACCAATAGAATTTTTGGTACCACGTGTAACAATTTATATTGATCACAGTATCAGTATTTTGTCATCATAAAGCGAAACCTTGTGGAAATAAGTTATAATTACGCTTAAATTAGATGTTCCCCTCTCTTTTCGCAAAGATCATCTAATAATTATCGGGCTGGTTTTGGACTAAAGTACATATAAGCCTGTCTTTGAATGGGGATAAATAAGGGGATATGTGGATAAAAGACAATAATTATTTGTCTGCAATAATGTAAATATGGCTATAAATATAAGTAATTATAAATTTACATTGTCCTTTTTAAGTAACAAACGTTCCACGTGGAACGTTTGTTCTAGTTACACATGGAACAAGAATTTTCGAAACAGTTGAAAAATACCACAAAAATAGGTGATCTAGGAGAATCTTTGGCTTGTGCTTATCTAGAGCAGCAAGGTTTTAATATTTTAGCTAGAAACTATAAGAAAAAATTTGGTGAGATAGATATTATTGCTCGTAAAGCAAGTAAAATTCATTTTGTTGAGGTAAAGACTGTTACACATGAAACAAAACTTAGTTTGGAGTGGTCAGTTACACATGAAACCTGGCGTCCAGAAGAATTGGTACATAAGTTCAAATTACATCAGATAGAAAAAGTAATAGAAACGTGGCTTGCTGAAAATGAGTGGGCAGGGGACTGGCAAGTTGATGTTTTAGCCTTAAGAATTGTGCCACGAGAAACATATGCTAATGTCAATTATCTAGAAAACGTTACCAGAGACTAATATATTAGCTCTGTCCTTTATAAAAGACATCTGTCTTTTATAAAGGACAGATATTGAACCTGAAGATTTTGAGGATATTTACAGAAAAGCAAAAATCCCAGGATTAACCCAGGATTTTTACTTTTGTATGAAAAACTATGCAAGTTCGCTATTTTAGTCACAGAAACAAGTGTCTTGCTCACTCATTTTTGTAATTTTCGTTTCTTGTATGGATATACTCCGTTATCACTGCGTAATCCATACAAGTTTCACTCACTCGGTCATAGTAATAAATCTCCCTGCGGTCGGCTTATTACTACGACACTCATTCTTGTATGGATATACTCCGTTATCACTGCGTAATCCATACAAGTTTCACTCACTCGGTCATAGTAATAAATCTCCCTGCGGTCGGCTTATTACTACGACACTCATTCGTTCACTTGTCGGGAAGCCGGGAATCGAACCCGGGCCACACGGTCCCAAACCGCGTACACTACCATTATGCTACATCCCGCGTGAGGAATTACATATAAAATTCATTCTACATGCAACTTCCGAACGCAGGGATGAAGGATGTCCTTGCATCCTGATACCAGATCGGAAGTGTTCCTGAAGTTAGTTTAACACTAACTTTCGCGCCAAAATAATAGCATATCTATTTAAAATTGCGAACGATAATTGTTGTTTTTTCAGCTGTTATTTGCTGCTTTAACTTTTTTTCATTAAACTAAATGTAAATTTATATGATTACGCATTATTTTAAAACTTTAAAAGACTCTGAACTAAAAACTATTGATTCGCCTCGCAATGGCGTATGGACTCATGCTATCAATCCAACTGACGAAGAATTAGCTGTTTTAGTAGAAGATTTTTCTTTAGACGAAACAATTGTTGAGGATGCTAAGGACTTTTTTGAGGTGCCACGTATGGAACGTTCCCAAGGTGCAACTTATTTTTTCACCCGTTATCCTTTTGATGAAAAAAAGGAGGCTATTGATACCGCACCACTTTTAATAATAATGGGGGAGTCATTTGTTTTAACTATAGCCTTGCGGGAAGTACCACAGTTTGAAAATTTCTTGAATGGTAAAGTGAATATCAATACTACTCAAAAAGCCAAGCTTTTTATTCAGTTTATGGATGTTTTGACTAAATCATACGAAAGGGAGTTAACCCGTTTGCGTAAAGCAGTTCATAAAAATCGTAACAAGTTGCGCAAGATTGGTCCCCAGGATATCGAGCGTTTGGTTAACTACGAAAATGAGCTTAATAACATGATTGCAGCGGTGGTTCCAACTAACACTTGGCTCAATCAGGTAACTTCTGGTAACTATATGCAACTATATAATGAAGATATCGAACTGATGGAAGACTTAATGATTGCCAATAGTCAGTTAGTAGATTCGGCCAGACAGGTCTTAATGACTATTCAAAATATTCGTAGTGCAACTGAGGCGATTATGACGAGTGCTCTTAATAATTCAATTAGAACTCTAACTGTTTTGACTATATTGCTTACTATCCCAACCATTATTTCGTCCCTCTACGGCATGAATGTAGATTTACCATTTTTTGCTAACCCTTTTGCTTTCTGGATTATCTTAGCCATAATATTTTTGCTAGTAACGGGAACTATTGCTGTCTTCAAACGTAACGAATGGTTGTAGTAATTATTTATGTCTGTTAAGCAACAAGTATTTTATATTCACGGAGGAGAATCATTCTTGAATTACCAAGTATTTTTGGACCGTCTGCGAACTAAAGGTATTTGGGATTTACCAGGAGAGGAGAGTGAGGGGCGTTGGATAGATACTCTACAAACGGATTTAGGACCTGAGTACGAGGTCTTTAGACCACAGATGCCAAATAAACAAAATGCCAAATATGATGAGTGGAAGCTGTGGTTTGAACGGCATTTCGAATACTTAAGAGATGACATAATACTAATTGGTTATTCTCTAGGAGCTATGTTCGTGTCGCGTTATTTGATAGAAAATAAGTTGCCGTTTCGTCTAAAAGCGGTTTTTATCATGGCTAGTCCAGTTAGAATGTCGGGCTTTGATGATACTGATTGTGCTGATTTTATGTTTGATTTAGACCAGGCTAGTAACATTAGTGCTCAAACCGATCAGGTCTATCTGCTCCATTCACAGGATGACTTTGTTGTGCCTTATGAACATAGTCTGGCATACAAAAAAGCTCTTCCTGAAGCAGAATTAATCACTTTTACCGATAAGAATCATTTTTTAATCCCCGTGTTTCCGGAAATAGTGGCTAAGATTAAGGAGGTAGCAGGGAAGTAGAGGAGATTGATTTAGTATTTACCACCGTGAACATTAAATCATCTAAATAATTCAATTACATTAGATCACACAAAGGTGTGAAAGAAACAGCCTTTTTGTCCGTCTTTAGTTATAATGGTTTTTGCATGTCGGCATACGATAACAATAAAAAATTAAGCAATGACCAGGAAAAGTTCTTTTTAGAGGCTTTTGATAAGTATGGAGATGCTTTATTTAGGCACGCTGTACTAAGAATCAGTGACCGCGAAAAGGCTATTGATCTGGTACATGATACTTATACAAAGGTTTGGAGTTATGTATGCAGAGGTCATGAGATTGATCAATTTAGACCCTTTTTATATAAAGTGTTAAATAATCTCATTATCGATGAGTATCGTAAAATCAAAGAATCTTCCTTAGATGCCCTGTTTGAAATAGAGGGTGTCGATGAGGGAACTTTCGATGAGTTAACAGGTGATGATGTAGAGTCCCTGGCCGCTACCATTGATGGCAAGAAGGCTTTCGAACTCCTAGCAGAGTTGCCGGAAGCTTACCAAGAGATTATTACCCTACGTTTTGTAGATCAACTAGGACCTAAAGAAATCAGCGAGCTAATCGAAGAATCAGAAAATGTAGTGTCAGTGAGGTTGCATAGGGGATTAAAACAACTTCGTGACTTGCTAGAAAAAAAAGAAAAACAAAGAGAAGAAAGCCGTATTCAAAAACAAATAAATGAAAAGATTTAGCGAACAATTTTATAAAAAAGCTACGAGTATAAAACTCAAAGCCAGAGAAAAACGTGAGTTACGCGAACGTCTTTTATCGTACATGGAATATCATCCACTACCATCCCATCTACAAGCAGTTAAAGCTAAAGAAAATAATACCAAATCTACATTTGGTTTCGGTAAATTTGTAGTATCACCAACCGCTTTCAATTTTAATATGGTATACGCACGAGCGGCGCTAGGTTCTTTGGTAGTGATTTTGGTGGCGGCTGTACCAATCTTTGCTGAACGTACACTACCAGGTGATATCCTGTATCCAGTTAAAGTACAGTTCAATGAGGAAATCCGTTCTTCTTTATCATTTTCTCCTTACGCTAAAGTTGAGTGGGAAACAGAAAGACTAGAAAGAAGAATCTCTGAAGCCCGTTTGTTGGCTAGTGCTGGTAAATTAACTAGTGAAGTTGAGGCTGGGGTGGTTGAGGCTGTCAGAGTGCATTCAGATAAAGCACAAAGAGAAATCGCCTTCATTAGAGAAAGCGACGAGGAAGAAGCGGATATTGCAGAAATAGCTTTTGCCTCTGCTCTGGCTATTCAGTCTGAGGTTTTGGAAGATCATATGATAAGCGATATTGGTGCAGCTGGCTCTGGCCGTTCAGTAGCTCTGTTGGCTGGGGCCGTTGCCCAAGTACAGCAACAAGCAGAAGATTCTCAGATTGGAGCTAATCCTTCTTATGAAAAACTATTAGCTAGGGTAGAAATGGAAACGACTAAAGCTTTTGAGTTGTTTAGTACAGTTTCTAAGTATGCTTCACCTGAGGATGTTGCGGTTATAGACGAACGTTTGTCTAAACTTAAAACTAAAGTTGATAAGGCTATGACCACTTACGAATTAGCTGTTACCGGTCATTATGAGACAACTGCTACTTCGTCAGCTACCACTACTGCAGTAGCTATGAGCATAGAAAGTAATCGTGGTACCACTTCCACCTCCAGTTTAATCGTGGAAGAAGATGTTAACACTACAACAACTGACCAAAAGGTTATTGAAATAGAAATGAGTCCTGATGAGCTGGCAGAAAGAATAGAGTCTGATAAAAAAGTTGCCAAAGAATTATTGCGAGAAGCTCTTTCTGATACTAAGAAGATAATTATTTTTATGACAGACATTGATGTTAAAGCGACTGTAAAAACTGATAAAAAGAAAACTCCAAATGAAAGTGTAAAAATTGAAGAAGGTAAAGAAATTGAAAAAATAGAAGCTTCTAGTACAACACGAACTGAAGCTATAAACAATGATGAAGGGAGGCCGGTCACAGAATCTCTAGAAAGTGTTATTAAAACCAAAATCCAGTTACCTTAAAGGTGAGGCTACGATTGAATGATCGTAAAGATAAATTTTCAACAGCTGTGAATTTTTAATTTGACAGGTTGATTACTTACCATTATATTCAACAATAGAGATTAAAAATTTTCAGCTTTCTACTTAGCTTAGTAGAAACAGGTTTAATTATTTTTTTAAACAAACCTTGTTTGTTTTTTTGTTTGCAAAAATAGTTCTTTTTAAAAACGTTCAGTCAGTTTCATGATCCAATGTTGGTTAATAGAGGAGTGTTAATCAACACTGGGTCGTGAAGCGATAACCAGAAACCGTAACGGACAGTTCATAGTCCAATAGAGGATAGAGGAGAGCGAAAATGCAAGAAGATAAAAACTCGGGGCTAGGCAAAATGGCAGTCAGCCTGGACCCAGCCCTAGATGCGGGGGGACTAGGAGAATACGATGCTCGTCCGCCGGGCTGGGGTGAAGAAAAACCTCTTACCCCGCGGGGGACACTGCTGCCCGATGGAGTCGGGCCACCAGCCGGCCGTCTGCCGCACCAAAGTGGGGCCACTCTCTTTGGAAGAGGCTGGGACCGAGAGCTGAACAAGATCAAGGACTAGGCCAGTCCTTGATCGAAAATAAAGGGTAACGCTGATGCGTTGCCCTTTTTCAATGCAAATAAAAATAGGAAAAGCCGCCCCATCCCTGGTGACGGCTTCCCTATACGTTGAATTGCAATTCAAAAAAGAACAGAGCCTGAATAGAATTGTGTATTTATTCTAGTCAGGCAAGCGCAAATTCTAACCTAAAACAGCTGTCAAGTGTTAGTTTTAGGCTGTGGATATTGAATTTATTACTATATCTTGTAGCATGTGGTTATTAATTTAAATACATTTTACTCTATGGAATCTATCTTTGCCGAATTAGTCTCTAAATTGCCCGCCTACACCTATCAACTGCCTTTGGTGGGCGAAGTCAATTTCACATCTTATTTGGCTGCTATCGTCATTTTCTTAGCTTTGTCGGTACTTTTTAAAGTCTTCCTAGTAGTAATTCTTAATCGTTTGCAGAAGTTATCAGAGCGGACTAGTAATGATATAGATGACGTGGTGATAAAAGCCTTTTCTAATATTAGAACTTGGGTTTATACCTTGATAGCTTTGTACTTAGCCCTTTCACTTTTCAGTTTGCCAGCTAGCATAGATAAAATCTTTACTGGCTTCGTTCTAATAATTATAGCCTGGCAGGCGATAGAGTTTGGTCTATGTTTTATCGAGTATGGAGCAAAACGTTTTTTAGAGAAGGATGACAATGGTGATGGCAAGATAGATCCAAATGCTACTACGGCCTCTCATATGGTAACTTTGTTGGCTCGAATAGTTTTATGGTCATTAGGGGTAATATTTGTCTTGTCTAATCTCGGTATCGAAGTAACTTCTTTGTTAGCCGGTTTAGGTATTGGTGGTATAGCCGTTGCTTTTGCGCTGCAAGGAGTGTTATCTGATTTGTTTGCTTCATTTTCTATCTATGCGGATAAACCATTTCGAATTGGTGATTTTATTGTAGTGGGAGCAGATTCAGGTACGGTAGAAAGAATTGGTATTAAATCAACTCGAATCAGAACCCTGCAAGGAGAAGAGTTGGTAATAAGTAATGCTGAGTTAACTACTGCTCGGGTACAAAACTTTAAAAGAATGAACAAGCGTCGTATCAGTTTTAAATTTGGTGTTACTTACGAAACACCCCACGATCGAGTAAAAGAGATAACGGGAATTGTAAAACGCATTTTTGAAGCGATCGATAGGACAGAGCTCGACCGCGTACACTTCACCACTTTTGCTGATTCGGCTTTGGTTTTTGATGTAGTTTATTATGTTGATTCACCAGATTACGCTGACTATCTTGATCGACAACAAAGGTTTAATTTTGAACTGATGGATAAGTTTGCTGAACTAGGAATTGAATTTGCCTATCCAACACAGACTATCTACACTAAGGCTGTTTAAGGAAATAAAAAACCAAACCTTTCATTCTAATGAAAGGTTTGGTTTTTATAGGAAAGTTCTTTTTGGATTTCTTTTTATCTTCATTTTGTTGGCGCAAGTTTCTAAGTCGTTACACTCCTAAGAACTTAGCTGCCCCAGCTCGCCCGTTTCTCTTCTGGGGAGGAGGAGAAACATGGCTCCGCTTCACAAATCAGCACGAAACTGAAGCAGTTCAGTTTCTACATAAAACACCATCCTTAGGGGATGGTGTTTTATGTACTGATTGGTGCGGGATAGGGGAATCGAAACCTACAGTTTCAGTACACCTTTTGGCTATATTATCCTTTCAGTCTAATTTAGCTCAAAAGCTTTTCGATTCCCCACATAACAAGCTCTCAGCTTGTTATTTATCCCGCACGAACAAAAAAGGCGCCTCCAGGCGCCCATTTTTGTACTCGTGCGGGATAGGGGAATCGAAACCTACAGTTTCAGTACACCTTTTGGCTATATTATCCTTTCAGTCTAATTTAGCTCAAAAGCTTTTCGATTCCCCACATAACAAGCTCTCAGCTTGTTATTTATCCCGCACGAACAAAAAAGGCGCCTCCAGGCGCCCATTTTTGTACTCGTGCGGGATAGGGGAATCGAACTCCTGACCTCTGCTTGGAAGGCAGATGTTATACCATTTAACTAATCCCGCAAGTTGACGATGATTTTAGCATAAGTGACACAGAAAACAATATTTTAAAACCAAAAAACACCCATCCCAGGTGCTTTTTGAAAGTAGATAAATACTTGATCGTGTGTTGGGAAATAGTGTAGACGAATCTCTATATTTCCACGCAACATAGCGTAATACCTCCGCTATACTTATATATTAACACGCTAAAGATGAGTAAATTATTTAGTTGGGGAGAAAAGAAAACCGTTAGCCTAAGCTAACGGTTTTCTTTTCTCTAGGAGTTTAGTATTTATTTAACTGCATCCTTTAGAGCTTTAGCAGCTCGGAATTTTGGTACGCGCATAGCTGGAACTTCGATTGGTTCACCTGTGCGTGGGTTTCGAGCAGTGCGAGCGTTACGCATTTTGGCTGAGAAAATACCCAGACCAGCGATTGATACTTCTTGTCCTGCTTTCAAAGTATCAACAATTGAACTCATCATCACTTCGACTGCTCGCTCTGCGTCAGCTTTAGTGATTCCTAGTTCTTCGTGAATTTTGTTAATGATGTCTGCCTTATTCATATTGACTGAATTAATTAATTGGCGAGTAAACATTTTATGTGAAGGAAACCCTACACGCGCCTTTTGGCTTGAAATCATTATATAGCAACATATTTAGCCTGCAACGACTTGTAACAGGATAAAGATGTGTTGTAGTTATTTTTACTTTTACTACCGAGCGTAGCTGATGACTCGAGTTTCTCGGATCACGTGGACTTTAATTTCACCTGGGTAGCGTAGTTGGGCTTCAATATTGGTAGCAATTGTGCGGGCTAGTGTACTAGCTTCCATATCACTTAGTTCTAATGGATTTACCATCACTCTGATTTCTCGACCAGCAGAAATTGCGTAAGCTTTCTCAACACCAATGATGTTAGTAGCAATAGCTTCTAATTCAGTTAAACGCTTAATATAGTTTTCGATTGAATCACGACGAGCACCTGGCCTAGAGCCTGATATTGAATCTGCTATTTGCACGATGATGGATTCCGGTGTTTCGTAAGGATATTCTTCATGGTGAGCACGCATAGCCAGAATGACCTCCTCGCTAACATTGTATTTTTGGAGAATACGAATTCCGATTTCTACGTGGGTACCAGGAACTTCGTGACTAACAGTTTTACCAATGTCGTGTAGCAAAGCACCGGCTCTAGCAACCACTGGGTTAGCTCCAATTTCCTCAGCAATAATGCCCGCGATATGGGCCATTTCTACTGAGTGCCATAAGACATTCTGCCCGTAACTAGTTCGGAAATGCAGTCGGCCAAGAATAGTTATCAACTCCGGGTGGAGGTTTTGGACGTTGGCGTCATAAGCTGCTTTTTCTCCCATTTTACGTACGGTGTTAGATACTTCACTGCGCGCCTTTTCTATCATCTCTTCAATTTTGGCAGGCTGGATTCTTCCGTCTTTAAGTAAGGCTTCCATTGCCACTCGAGCAATTTCTCTCCTAATCGGATCAAATGAGGAAATGGTTATGTAACCTGGTATGTCATCAATGAGTACATCCACCCCAGTCATACGTTCGAAGCATCGTACATTACGACCTTCTTTACCAATCACTTTGCCTTTCAAATCTTCACTAGGCAGCTCTATGTTTGCCGTCATGAAGTTGGTCGGCATATTATTTCCCACTCGGTGCATAGCAGAGAGGAGAATATTCATCGCTTTCTCCTCATAAACCTCATCTCCGGCTAAACTTAATTTACTAAGTCGAGAATTCAAGGCCTCTTCTTGTTCTTTTTCGACGCGGGTCAATACTTGACTCAATGCTTCTTCCTTGGTTAGACCTGCTACTTCTTCAAGTTTCTTATCTAATTCATTTTTATGATCATCAAGACGAGCTTTCAATTGTTTTATCTCATCTATTTTTGTGCGTACCGCCTCTTTTTCAGAGTCTACGGTGATTTGTCTTTCATCTAAAATCTCCTCTCGCTTATCGAGACGATCTTCTCTTTGTTTTGTTTTATCCTCTCTTTCTTTTAGTTCGGCTTTGGCTTCGGTTTCAATTTTTTCGGCTTTGGCTTCAGCTTTTTCGATTATTTTCAGGGCTTTTTCTTCGGCTTCCAATTCTTTTTCTTTCAGATCCAATTCTACCGATGATTTCTTTGAAAGGGCGTGTATATATCTTAGGTAGTATCCAGAAACTATGCCGAAGAAAAGTGCTGCCGTTGCTGCTAAAAGCAGGATAACCGGTGGCGTAGGGGGCATAGGTTTTTTGTATTATGAATAAAGTCCGTCTGGCGAGTCTGATGGGACTAATATACAAAACATAGCAGAGTTGTGACCGATTGTCGATAAATAAAAATACTTTTGTTATTTGGTTAACAGGAGGGCGTCTCAATAATTAAATGCTTATATTGTTATTACAAACGTATATATTGGTAAATTGATCGATACAGTTCGAGTAAAGAAAACCCCGCAAGGCGTAAGCCTCACGGGGTTTTCTTTACTCTTAGGAATTCTACTTATTATAGATTCTATCAACGATACCGTATTTCTTGGCTTCTTCTGCATCCATAAAGAAGTCGCGATCAGTGTCTTTTTCGACTTGAGATAATTTCTTGCCGGTTGCCTTAGCTAACATATTGTTTAATCGTTCCCGGGTTTTAAGGATATGTCGCGCTGTAATTTCGATATCACTAGCCTGGCCTTGTACACCACCCCAAGGTTGGTGAATCATCACTTCAGCGTTTGGTAAGATGGCGCGCTTACCTTTCGCTCCTTGAGATAGGATTATTGACCCCATAGAAGCAGCCATACCAGTACAAACGGTTACCACGTCTGGTTTAATGTGATTCATTGTGTCCACAATAGATAAACCAGCTGATACGCTACCACCAGGCGAGTTTACATAAAGAAAGATATCTTTCTTCGGATCTTCGGCTTCAAGAAAAAGTAGCTGCGCTACTACCAAGTTAGCCATATGATCTTCTATACCTCCAGTGACGAAGATGATTCTCTCTTTGAGGAGACGAGAGTAGATATCAAAAGCTCGTTCACCACCTTGGGTTTTCTCTATTACCATCGGGACAAGTTGGGATTCTTCGGTAATTGTTTCTTTGGTCATTCTCATATTCATATTCATATTCATATTCAATTTCAATGCAAATTAGTTGTTTCTAGCGTGACGGTGACCCCTACTTTAGCAGAAAGCCTAGCAGGTCACAATGAGGGATAAAATTAAAATAAAACCTTCCATTTTAATGGAAGGTTTTATTTTCTACTCAGAAAGTTATTTTTGTTCTTCCAACATTTTCATAACCGCCTCGTTGGTCAAGATAGATTCAACGTAGACCTTCACTCGAGCCTCGTCAGCATCTTGGTACTGCTCCTTTAATTGCTTTACTTGGTCGACTACCATTTTCTCATCAGGTTTTATGTCTTCAGTTTTAGCAATCTCATTGAGGACCAGTTGTAGTTTTGCTCGTTTTTCTGCTGCAGGTTTCCATTCACTAACTAAATCCTCTTTAGTTTTCTTAATGTGAGTCAAATAGTCTTCCATCTTCAGGTTGGCGCGGTTGAGATCCTCATTCATTTGAGCAAACATCTGTTCAATTTCTGAATCAATCAATACTTGAGGCAAATCAATTTCTGTTTCTTCAATTATATTGTCAGTGATTTTAGCGCGGTGGGCTGCGTTTACTTCACGTTCTTTTTCAATAGTTAGATGTTCCTTTATTTTAGTTTTAAAATCATCTACTGTTTCGAATTGTCCTGGCTGGCCTAGTTCCTTGACGAGGTCATCAGTTAACTCAGGAATCTCATCATCAGTTACAGCTTTTGGCTCTTCATCGTGGGCTGGTCCGTCGTGAACAGTCCCGTCTTCATGAGTATGAGTCTCTTTTTCGTCGCTGTCTGACTTAGCCGCATTTTTCTGTAGTCTTTCGTAAGCTAATTTCTGTCGCAAGATATCTTTGATTTGTTTTTCGACATCTTCTGGTGTTACTTCAGTCGAAGCTTTTTCTTTATTGGCAGTAGCCGCAATTTTTTTGTATCCAGGTAATTTTATTTCAGGCAAAGTAGCTACTATGATGGTAAATCCAAGCGGATTATCAGGTGCTAGTTTAGTAATATTGACTTGCGGGTAACCAATTAAGTCCAATGAGTGTTGTTTAACAATTTCTGGATAGACTTTTGCCAAAGTTCGTTCAGCCATTTCGTTTAAGATATTCATCTCACCAGCTCGTTTTATTATTTCACTTTCTGGTATATGACCTTTACGAAAGCCATCTATTTTTATATCCTGACCAAGTTTTTTAATAACCGCACTACGGTTTTTTTCTAACTCAGAAAAAGGTATCTCACCCTCAATCTTTACTTGTGAGTGTGCTTCTTTAGTGATGGTGAAATCTTTAACAAAATCCATAAATAAGTTGTAGTTAAAATTAAAATAATTATAGAGAGCAACAGGCTGGCTCCCCAAAGCCGAGGCATTAAAACATATTTATGAGAGGATTGCTACAAAATAGAGTTTTTGGTTATAGATTATCGTTAGCAGGTATTTGTTCAGTAGAAACCGGTAGACTATTCTTGCTAAATGGTCCATCTGTTACTCCCCATAAATATAAGCCGCCTAACAAAAGTACCAAGATAATTATCAAAGCTGACAACATCAGTCCAAGATATGAGGCCATATCAGATTTTGGCGACTGTCTTCCAAATTGCTCTTCCGGTAATTTTAAATCAGCCTTAGTTATTACAGGTTGATTAGTGTTTATCTCGTTTTTTTCAATTTGGTTTATGTTTGCCATAAGTTAAGTCTAAGCTTAAAGATATTATTTGTTTGATTGGTACATTTCACTGCTTTTTTCGAAGGCTGCCATAGCTACTTCTGCACCACTCCATTCTCCGACAGATACTTCTTTATGTTGAACTTTTTTGTAGGTTTCGAAAAAGTGGGTCATTTCCTTAATAAAGTGTGGATTCAGGTCAGTAATATCTTTTATATTGTCAAAACGAGGATCTTCAACTGGTACAGCGACTACTTTGTCATCTCGTTCTCCGCCATCAATCATTTCCATAATTGCTACTGGTCGAGCTTTCACAAGAATACCGGGAGCTAAAGGATAAGTAGTGACCAGTACCACATCAAGCGCATCACCATCATCGAATAATGTTTGTGGCACAAACCCATAATCAAAAGGATAGTCTTGGGCCGTATGCATTACTCGATCAAGAGCAATAAGACCGGTTTCTTTATCTATCTCATATTTATTTTTAGAGAACTTAGGAATTTCAATAATAACGTTCATTTCTTCCTTAGTTCCAGCAGGAATGTCGTGTAGTAAGTTCATATTTTTTAATTAATCATTAGTATTATATCCTACCGCAAACGATAAGAATATTGAAGGGAGGTTGAGAAGCCCTTTCATTTTTCTAGAAAAACGAGGAAAGCCCGGCGCCAAAGGCGCCGGGCTTTCCTCATTGTGATCCTCTCTATTCTTTTTTGCTTTCCTCGGCTTCGGTTTCTGCTTCGGCAACTAATTCCTCAGCTTCTTCGGGAGTATCAATCTCATTGATTTCTTCAGTCTGGTCTTCATCTACTAAATCACGATCATCGGTATCCTGGTAAGCTTCTAATTCTAGTTCAGGTTTGGTAGTGGTAGCATCTTCATTCTCTAGAACATCGATATCCTCACCGACTTCTGTGTCAGTTGCTACTTCTACCTCGTCACCATCGCTTTTTGCCACTTCCTCACCACCAACTGATACGATATCTATTTTCCAGCCGGTAAGTTTGGCAGCCAAACGAACATTCTGTCCACCTCGTCCAATAGCTAGTGATTGTTGGTCCGGAGAAACTTCTACTATTGCGTGACCTCGAGTGTCATCAGGGCTATCTGGGTTTGGTACTGATTCTATTTTGACGGACAATACTTGAGCCGGTGATAGAGCATCTTCGATGAAAGTTACTGGATCTTCACTCCATTCTATAATGTCGATTTTTTCTCCGCCGAGTTCACTCATAACAGTAGATACTCGCACACCACGTTGACCAACTAGAGATCCAACTGGATCAATATGTTCATCATGAGCGTAGACGGCTATTTTACTACGGGCTCCAGCTTCGCGAGCGATAGCTTTAACTTCTACCGCACCATTTTGTAGCTCGGGAGCTTCAATAGTGAATAAACTTTCTAAGAAATTAGCGTGAGCGCGTGATAGTTTTAAGAAAATTCCTCGCGCAGTTTCATCGACGGTTAATAATAGACAACGAATCCTTTCTCCTGGTCGGTAACGTTCGCCGGGAATTTGTTCATCATAAGGCATAACACCGGTGACTCGGCCAAGATCTACATATAGGTTTCCTCGTTCAAAGCGTTGTACATGTCCCATTAATATATCGCCTTCTTTTTGTCCAAACTCAGCTAGCGCTGATTCTTTTTCCGCTTCACGAATTTTTTGGATTATTACTTGTTTGGCAGTCTGGGCGGCAATACGGCCAAAATCATCTTTATTTTCAAGCGGGAATAACATTTCCTCGCCTAATTCCACATCCTTTTTAATAAGTCGAGCAGAATCAATCAGAATGTGTTTCTCAGGATCGAAACGTATCAAACCATCTTCAGATTCAGTTTCTTCTGGTCGAGTTTCTCTCTCCTGTTCTTCTTCGTCCTCTTCAGTTTCTGGTCTCAACATTGACTCATCAACAACAATCTTGATTTGTTCAAAGTTGGTGCTTCCGGTTTCCATATCAAAAACTGACCGGATAATTTGTCCACGTTTTCCGTATTCTTTCTTATAGGCAGTAGCTAGAGCTTGTTCAATAGCATCAA